>JAEEGJ010006270.1_pt1 | contig 35913 bp, 24 predicted proteins | sample 8958761 | NCBI WGS metagenome assembly JAEEGJ01 (sample SAMN16246546, study PRJNA631951) | gut metagenome | biome: gut microbiome; feature: rumen; material: RS-attached | host: Bos | place: Iran: Karaj | collected 2018-10
GAATACCAGAAGGCTGAACAGGAATTTTACTACAGGGTTAACGATAAATCTTACCTTCTGGTAAGCTTTAAGTATTATCTCCCTTATCTCCAACAATATGGTTATCATTCTTCGTCCTCCTTAACTACCCCGTCCTCTACCAGGTAGATATGGTTAAGTTTTCTAAGCATTCTGAAATATCTGGCCAGTCTTTTTCTGGATGCTGCATACTTTAATGAGTATGCAAGCAATGCAGATATAAAATATACTGCAAGCACTACCACGTAAATTCCGATTACTTTCTTTCCCAATTCTTTATAGTCTATGGTAAATGCATTATCTATCAGATACTCAAGTTTATATATTGCCGCTACTACCAGCAGTAATATATAGCCTATGGTGATGGCTACTGCGGTTTTCCAGGCCTGGAAGCGGGCATAATCGCCTTTATAATACTTGGCGAGCTTCAGATCTTCCTTCCCATCTTTTTTCTCATATATGGCAAGCTGTGTCATGAGCCTTATTTTTCTTTCGTTAAGCATATGGTTCCTCCTTACGCTATTTCCCAAATTACAAGTATAGCACAAGTTGGGTGGAAATGGAAGTGTTTTTTTTGATTGAGTCTTATAACGGAATAGGCGGAAGGGATATATTCACCACACGTAGGAAAGCGATTGACGGGATGAACATGACAATATATTCTCCGTGCGCAGGAAAGCGGATTTTGCGTAGACAGATACAGCATAAAACCCTATAATAAACTTTCAACTCTTACAATTACGCAAAATCCTTCCAGACATTTTCGCAAGCGGGCAAGCCCGGCCCGCTTAAGAGTGCGAAAAGTCTGCGCGTAGCGGACAGCGCACGGAGAACACATTGCCCTGCTCATCCCTGTTCAAAGGTATATGCAAGTGCGCGGTAAATATATCCGTCCACCCATCCCTGCTCCACAAATATCATCCTTAGATTTACTCAAAAAAACCCTTCCATCAATAGAAGGGTTAAATTATTATGATTGCGCAATTATTACCTTCGGTGGCTTCGGACCCATGTATTCATACAGGTAACTCTTGAGCATACCGTTATAAATCTTTCTATTCTTGTCAGCCTTTCTGCCAATATAATTCTCGGCCTCTTCATAACCGGTGATTAGGAACATTGACCACGAATCAAGGCTGTTATATACACGCCCTATCAACTTGTAGAGTGCAGGCATATCTTTCTTGTCTTCCATACGCTCTCCGTAAGGAGGATTTGTAATGATAAAACCATATTTATTGCTGTTTGACAGGTTACGGACATCCTGTGCCTGAAAATGTATCTTGTCCGATATGCCTGCCAGTTTGGCATTCTGTCTGGCGGCTGATATGATATCGTTATCAATATCGTAGCCCTGAATACTTAATTCTACATCGTGCTTTATTAGGTCACGGGCTTCAGCTCTTGCCTCATCCCATATCTTTTTATCGAGGAATGAAAAGTTTTCTGCTGCAAAACTTCTGTTTATGCCCGGTGCTATATTCATGCCGATCAATGCGGCTTCTATAGGGAATGTACCACATCCACAGAACGGATCAACCAGTATGCGGTCTGCTTTCCATGGTGTATGCAGTATGATAGCTGCTGCCAGGGTTTCTGTGATAGGTGCCAATGAAGTAAGTTTCCTGTAACCACGCTTATGTAGGGACTCACCTGATGTATCTATGCCTACGGTTACTTCATCCTTTAGCAGCGATACTCTTACTGCATAATCTGCTCCGGTTTCACTGAACCAGTCAACCTTATATTTTGTCTTTAGCCGCTCGACCATAGCCTTTTTCATGATTGACTGGATATCGGACGGACTAAACAAGGCGCTTCTTACAGAATTAGCCTTTGTTACCCAAAACTTTCCGTCCCTGGGTATGAAGTTTTCCCAAGGAAGTGCTTTTGTTCCTTCAAACAATTCATCAAAGGTGGTTGCCTTAAAACTGCCGACTTTTAATAAAATACGTTCGGTAGTTCTTAGAAATATATTGGCTCTCGCAAATGCGGATTCATCACCCTTAAAGGTTACTTTTCCATCTTCTACCTTGATGATTTCCAAACCGAGATTTAGTATTTCACGCTTTAACACAGCCTCCATTCCAAAATGGCACGGAGCGATAAATTCATAATCCATTTATTTTCCCTTATTTACTTCTTTTTGTTCGAAACTTTCTTTTTTGAGTCCGATTTACCTGTAGACTTTTTTGAGCCATCCTTTGTAGTGCTTTGTTCGGAAGACTTACCACTTTTTCCGTTATTTATATCTCTGTCGGAAGTTGATTTAGATGCATCCGAATCATCTTCAATATCATCAAACTCACTGAATTCATCATCTTCATCCATGATGATAAAATCTTCGTCTTCTTCCTCTAACTCCGCTTCAGATGCAGCATCCGCGCGTCCGGCAAAATATCCCATATCCTCGAGAAAATCGTCATCATCACCTACATCATCGGCAGCTATTGAGCCATCAAGTGCTGCCTCACTGCCCTCTGTAGTATATCCAAGGGCTGATCTGGCAGCTTCCGCAGCTGTACGCTTATGCCCTTTTTTCTTTTTAGTCTTAGCCTTGAGGGCCGCATTAGCTTTAAGCCTTCTGTTATCAAGGGCACGATTCAGCCATTCCAGAATATCTTTTATTATTTCCGCACTGTTTGTCTCATGAAGCAGATCATGCCTGCATTCCTCATAAATGGTACAATCTACCTCTGTGAACTTATAATGCTGGAATGTATCGAATATATCGGCGGCATCCTCACCGTAGTCGCATACCGGGTCATTGCTTCCGGAGAGTATCAGGATGGGCAGGTCATTTCTTGTTTGCTTAACATTTGATCTTGATACCGCTTCATCGGTAAGATTAAGCACGTCAATGTAAAAAGCCACAGTGCCCAGGAATGCACACAAAGGGTCACTGATGTAGGCACCGACTAGCTGATTATCCCTGGATACCCAGTCATATGCCGTTCTGTTTGATATCTCCGAAAAGCTCTTGAATTCTGTGAGTTTTTTGCAAAGAGCATCTGATCTAAAGTATGCTTTTTTAGAAAATCTAATAAACTTTGCTTTTGTAAGCAATGAATTTATAGTCTTGTGTGAAGGATTCGGTGAAGAACACAGTATACAGGCATCTATAGCATCATAAGCCTGTATCACACATCTTGCTATCAGTGCGCCCATCCCATGTCCGAAAAGGATCAATTTACGGCCGCGGTTGTTTTTCTTTATATATTTCAGCACATGCAAAGCATCTGTTATAAGCAACTCATGACCATCTTCCTCAGCGATAAAGCCGAGTTCTTCATATCTTATCCCTGCACCATGTCCGCGGTGGTCATAAGTATAAGTATCATATCCCTTCGCGTTAAGGATTTTTACAAAGTCATCAAAACGTCCATGATGTTCAGCCATGTCATGTAAGAGCAAAACACTGCCAATAGGTGCTGAGACCTCGGAAAGTGTCGCAAATACTGTCGTGGTGGTTTTATCCTCCTGACGGAGAGTGATTCTACTGGTTTCCATATATGATGATCAGACCTGAAATTGCCGGTCTTTCCCTTTCTTATAAATACTGAAAATTATCAAGATCTGTATACTGGAATGTTTTCTACTTACTATAAATGAATCGCTAAAACACATCTATACCATATCTCCAGGGCCTTTTCCTCGTAAAGATAGATTAAACAGATGTGCCGATCAGCATCACTCAAAGATGATTGATTCATCAATTTATGATACGATGTAAGCGGCTTTTTGTCAATCCGTAAATGATAACAAAAAATTATAAATTTCTCATATACATTATAATAATTTCGCTTGAAATTGCAAGCAGAATGAAGTAAACTTATAAATTGTCAAAATTAACTGATATATGTATAAAGAAATATTTTAGAATATAGCGAGAGGGACATATTCGATCATGAAAACGATTATATTTGCTACGGGAAATATGGGAAAACTGCGTGAAGTAAAACAGATCATGGAAGGCCTCCCTTACGAAATAATATCTATGAAGGATGCAGGTTTAGAGGTAGATGTTGATGAGACAGGCACTACCTTCGAGGAAAATGCCATATTAAAGGCAAAGGCAGTTGCAGACAAGGCCAAAGAAGAAGGTAAATATCCCGATGCCCTGGTTATGGCTGATGACTCCGGCTTTGAGGTTGACTATCTTGGCGGGAAACCGGGCATCTACTCAGCCAGATTTATGGGTACCGATACACCATATTCCATAAAAAATCAGAAAATTCTTGACGAGATGGAGGGTGTGCCTGACGATCTTCGTGCTGCTCGATTTGTAGCGGCTATCAGCGTGGTCTTCCCTGATGGCAGATGTGAAGTGGTAAGAGATACCTTTGAAGGCAAGGTGGCATATGAGGCTAAGGGACAGTATGGTTTTGGCTATGACCCGATAATGTATGTCCCTGAGAAAGGATGTAACTCAGGTGAGCTCCTGCCGGAGGAGAAGAATAAGATAAGTCACAGAGGAAAGGCACTGATGAGGGCCAGAAAATTGTTAGAAGAATAATTTTAAAAAATATATTGACAAATAAAAAATATCGAGTTATAATACCACTTGCGTTGTGAAACAGAGACGTACCTGACCATGATCGTCGAAGTAGCATAGCACCGATGTTTCGGGGTGTGGCTCAGTTTGGCTAGAGTGCTAGATTTGGGATCTAGAGGTCGCAGGTTCAAGTCCTGTCACCCCGACGTTAACTAAATATTTTTTTTGTGATATGCGGGTGTAGTTCAATGGTAGAACACCAGCCTTCCAAGCTGGACACGTGGGTTCGATTCCCATCACCCGCTTTTTGTGCGAGACAAGTTCATTGTTTATGTCAGCCTATAGAAAGGCTGTTACGAGTGCTTTCTTGCACAGATGCATGGATACATCTTCTACGATGTTCTAGTGTGCCAGTAGCTCAGTTGGATAGAGCAACGGCCTTCTAAGCCGTGTGTCGGGGGTTCGAATCCCTTCTGGCACGTTTTATCATATCTTGTAATACAGGATGTGATGCGATCAACAGATTTAGCTCTCGAAGCTAGGACTGTGGAGGTAGCCTGCAAACCATCAGGTTATCGTTTTATGGTGGGTATGGCGCAGTTGGTTAGCGCGCCAGATTGTGGCTCTGGAGGCCCTGGGTTCGAGTCCCAGTACCCACCCGCTTAGGGCTATCGCCAAGCGGTAAGGCACAGGACTTTGACTCCTGCATTCGCTGGTTCGAATCCAGCTAGCCCTGCTTGGGAGTCTGTAAGAGTTCCATATTATTGATTATCTTCCGTTATACGGTTGATATGTATAAAAGGGCCACTAGCTCAGGCGGTAGAGCACTTGACTTTTAATCAAGTTGTCTCGGGTTCGAGTCCCGAGTGGCTCATGATGAATCAAGCCTTGAATTCTGTTACTATACAGAGTCCAAGGCTTTTTATTATACACAGAATTCATGTTTTTATTTTGCGCAAAGACGCCACCCCTTTCGGAGTGGCGTCTTTTCACACATTTTAATTTGGATTATACTTAATTATTTAATGATATTTGCTCCGGCAAGAGTTACTTTCTGCTGGAAATCACCATATACAGTATTGTTATAAGTGATTGTAACACTCTTTACAAGCTTGCTTGTGCCTTCGCCGTTTATAGCTACATCTGCATCTGTAATCGCACTAACAGGAAGCTTCTTGCCATCAATATAGAATTCATAGCAGTCTGTTGCTATAGCTACAGGAGAAGTTTCCGTAGTCTTATCTTTTACAAACTTATATGTTACTGTAGGCTGATTATTTTTAACATTAATGCTCTTCCTACCTATTGTGGTAATCTGCTGAGCATTAGTAGATCCAAGAATCAGGCTGTATGTAGAAATAGTGTACTGACCTGCTTCCAGCTTTTTCTGATAAGCATATGCCTGAAGCTTTATTTCCAAAGTATCATCGGTGATAAGCTCAGGAAGAGTGGTAAGATACTGACCATCCTTTTGAACAGTGTATAAATAAAGCTTTGTACCATCAGGAACTCCGAAGTCCGAAGCCTTTAATGCGGGAGAAGGAGCAGCCCCAAGGAATTTTATAAGTTCCTTGTTTACAGTATAATTACCATCTACACCCTCGACGCTGACAGTTACTACCTGAGGTAATACATCGCCTTCTTTTATAGCAGTGTCTACAGTGTAAACACTTATCTCAGGATTTGAGATTCTCCAACCTCTTGCTTCAGATTTATCTGATACCTGGAAGTTAACTACTGCTGAAGCTGTACCACAAGTAACCTTAGCACTGATAATTCCTTCCTTAGAATATGCTACCGAGCCACCTGAAACCTTTAATTTACCTTTTGTAAATGAACCGAACGATACAACACCTGTAGCCATAGTAGTATCAATCTGAGATATGGTGATAGGCTCATTCTTCATCTCTTCGCCATACTGATCCTTAACTACTACTGTGATCTCGATACTGTCATTTGCCAAAGCATTTACATTCAAGAAGCTCTTATTAAGTGTTGCGGTAATGGTGTTTACTTTCTTTTCAGCTTTTATCTCTACATCTGCAGTAGCATAGTCTTTTCCATTTTTATAGAAAATAACGGTAACAACACCTGTGTTATTAGGAATAAGAGTATATCCGCCGGATGCAGATTTATTGCCTATGAACATAACAGTTCCATTATTGGTATCAACCTTATCAATACCTTCCTGATCCAAGGTATTATATGTTTCCTTGCCTGTTACAGCATCTTTATATACAAAGAGTGCCTCAATAACTGCAGTAGTATCATCTACTGTAAATGTCTTCTTTAATGTATCGTTTGATTTCATATACACACCATCATCAGTTGTGATAGTATATATTATTCTGTCAAACTTGGGTTCATATGAAACAATTGCTACATTTTCTTTCTTGATGTAAACAGGAAGACCATCCTTATATCCTTTTAATACTGTAATATTGAAGGTATGTACCTTATCAGGCAGTGAGAAATAAACCTGGGTACCGCTTCCATATGCATCATAAACATCTTTTTCTGCCAAAGCCACATCAACCACTACTTTATCTTTTACATTATTAGTGATATCTATGTCTTCTGCATTATAATACTTAAGACCAAGATCTGCCATAGTATTGTACAGAACCTTTGTATTTGTTACTTCGATCCTGGCAATATCCATTTCATTTCCACTAACCGCCTTAAAGCTTATGACATTTTCTGTATTTCCGGAAAGTTCAATATAATAAACAGCATCTGCATCCATGTTTGAAAGCATTTCAACAGTTACATCAGTACCGTTAGCGGTTACATTTTTAATATATGCACTCTTAGAAACTTTAATGTCATCGATCAACATTGTATACAGATTGATATCTTTTGCTTTAATATCTGAAGCATTAGTAACGCCCGATATTACGAATGTATCAAGTGCTGTCTGCTTAACGCTATACTTTGAAGGAGCTGTAGTAGGGGTAGGCGTTACAGTAGGTGTAGGTGTCTCAGTAGGTGTTGGCGTTACAGTAGGTGTAGGTGTCTCAGTAGGTGTAGGTGTAGGAGCTTCACCCTTAACAGTTACCGTAAATATCTTTGTTGCCGTAGGTGCAGAATATTTGCTGCTCTGATATGTTACAGCAGTGAATTTATATGTACCGGGCTCAGGGAATCTAACGGTATACTTTGAACCATACCCATTATTCTTAGTGATTACTGCATCCGCATTATCACAAGTCAGCTTTCTGTAATCGTTATCCTTACTTCTTGACATAACAATTGAAAGCTTTGTTCCAACTTCATATTCACTTCCATCCTCAATACCTTTGACTGAGAAATTATCATCAGCATTCTTTTTTACAGTTATTTTTATATTTTTTGCAAAAATCGTCTTTTCAGTGGACTTATTTCTAACTGTAATCAGAACCTTGGTACTTCCTTTTCCAGATGCATTAATAGTACCTTTTGAATTGCTCACTGTACAAATTGATTCATCTTCTGACTCCAGCTTAATATCCATAGTCTTAGAATCATAATTTTTTAACACTTTTTTTACAGTAAGGTAATCATAATACTTTGCCTTTGTGCCATCTGTAGTTTTTCCCTTACATCCGCCCAAGTAAAGTACTTTCGAAGCTTTTTTAAGGGAAGGTGTCGTAGCAGCCTGAACCGGTACTACGCCTATAACCAGCACCAAGATTAATAAAGCTGCTAAAAACTTAGTTACTCTTTTCATTTTTTACCTCCATTTTCTTGATTTTATTGTTTAGTGATGAGACGTTCAACATCAGCTGTCTTTGTAAACGCTCCAAAGCACGGATTAGGGATAAGGAAATCCACGCTTTTTACAAATACAGTTCCAATAGAGCTCTCAACACAATCAACCTTTTTAATATATTCAGAAATGTCCTCGCCATCCAGATAAAAAGAAAAATAATCTGAAATAACATCCTCCCATCCATTTTCGGGTTTGACTGTATATGATTGACGTTTTTGTATCACATCAACTTCAGGGTCGGTATCTATCACCAGTATAGTCGCAGAATCGCATAATTGGATTTTAGATGAATCTTTTCCTGCAATAACATTATAAACCGAAATTTTATATTCCCCGGATGGTAGTTTTTCCTGAAATGAATAGGGAATAAACTCCAAATCCAGATATGAGGGAACAATACACGGAATGTCATCATTGACATAAATACTGTCTCCTTTGTCAGCACAGTATTCCACGCTCATACCATAAAACCCTGTTCCCACATCAACATTATAAAAATCTGCGGCCTTTTTATGATCAGGCACAGAATCAAACCAATATCCTATACCCTCACCGACATAATAGCCATCTTTAGATATTTCAACCGAGATAAATGTGCTTTTAGGTTCTTTTTCATCCAATGTAACTGCTGTATCTATTACCTTATTACCGTCTATCTTTAATTTGTAACTATAATTCAAAGCCGATGATTCATATGGAATATCACACATATAAACATTAAACCTTTCGGCAAAATTACCTGATCTGACTTCTGCTATCAAGATCTTTTGTCCATTAAATGCCGGACAATCACTGCCATTTAATAAAAATCTTCCTTTGGATATCTCATTAAACGCTAATTCCCCAATATCCTTCTTGTTCAGATCATCTTGAGTAATACAATATCCTTCAGCATCTATAAGTGCCCCATACTGATCATACATATCTGCTTTTATCAATATATAATCCTCCACATAAGGATTTGTATTTAAATGATTCTTACTCAAATCAATCCTTAATTCAGAAGGAATTCTGGCAGGGCCAACCGTCACATCAAAAGATCCGACTGTCTCATCACCACTAAATGCAATAATATGTGTAGTTCCCTCATTATTTAATATAAGCTTATATCCACCGGCAGATGTTTTTTCACCTACCATTAAAACCGTCATATCACTTACTAAAAGATTTGTAATACCTGCCTGGTCAAAATTTTTAAAAGTACCATCGTCCATTTTAAATAATGCTTCAAGTACTACATTGTCTTTTAGCGGCACATAATTTACACAAGTATCGCCTGTTTTAAGATAATTTCCATTATCCTGCTTAATGGTATAAATATATTCTCCGGAAAACTGAGTCCCTTTTTGCGGCAAACTCTTAATGACTTTTTCAGAAGTTATTATCTTCTCTTTGCCTTCCGTATCTTTCGGAGTTATCTTTAAAGTAGCAGTAACCTTTGTTGACAGGTCTTTATCAGAAAAATATATTTTTCTTCCAGTTACATAGCCTTGTATAAAACTTTCATCATAAAGATTTAAACTAACCTCAGAGGATAAATCATTCCCAACAACAGCAGTTATATCTACTCCATCATTATTATAAAATCTGAATTCTAATTTTGTCTCCTGACCAGCCCTTACAGCATCATCAACAATCTCAAATGATGCAACATCACTTATTGTGCTTGGGGCAGACAAGAACTTAAACCCAAGACCATCATATTTAACAACATATTCTTTTTCTGAATCAAAGGGTTCAAAAAAAACTATTTCAGCCTCATTGTTATTAACAGTCAATTTCTCAGTATATGAATAAAACAGTTCCACTCCGTCCTTTATCTCACAAAGTGAGATATCTGCTTCTTCCATATCTTCATCTACCGGTCCGCCGCAAAGCATAATACTGTTGCAGCTTAATTGAATAAGCTCTGCATCTTTTTCTTTAACCGTAACCGATAACTCTTTTTGAGCGGTAAATCCGGGATACTTTTTGCTCTGATATGATGCCGCTATTAATTTATATACCCCCGGGTCAATAAAAGTAATCCTAAAGCTAATACCGTCATTTAACGGAGTTATCTCTATTCCTTCATCATCGCAGATTATTGTACGCTTATCCGTATAATCGCCCGGCATACTGACTATTAATGAGTCTCCATCATAAATACCGATATCATCGTCTAACCCGGTAACCACCAAAGACTCTTGATCAGCATTTTGTTTTACGATTATTCTTATATTTGATTTAAGGACCCGCTTGTTGTTCTTTTTGGACCTGACAATAACAGTTACTTCAGTCTCTCCGATTCCTGCTGCATATACCCTGTCTTTACCATTATCAACTATCGCCACAACATCCGAGGCTGACTTAAGGATAATATCATAGGATTCAAGGTCAAAACCATCAATGATTTTTCTTACATTCACATACGCTTTATACTTTGCCTTTTTACCTTCCTTGGTATGCCCTTTACATCCTCCGATATAAAGTGTTTTTGTCTTAGTTTTTAGCGATAACTGTTGAGATGCAGCTTTGACATTGCTTACCCGGGCAGATTCACCGGCAAGTCCTAATGTCAATGAAAATACAAAAATGAAATATATAATTAATCGACGCAAAATTACTGCCTCCGAATTAAAAACACTATAATGCAGTTTTTCAATAAAGTCCTCCGTATCATCAATTTATAGTGGTCATCGGACTCTATGCTACATTATAGTGTATTCGCTTAATAAATTCAATTAAATTTTGTTAAATTCGCAAAAAATTTACAAACCACGTCTCTTTGTGTCAGAAATTGGGCAAGAAATGAAAATTTATGTTTCAAATATCTTGTTTCCGGTCATATTTGTGACATAATCACTTCAGTGCTGCCAGTCTCTCATTAACCTGCTCGTACATGCTGGTGTACTTAGCAAGCTTCTCCTTCTCCTCGTTCAGTTTAGCTTCAGGAGCCTTATTTACGAAATTAGGATTAGCGAGCATACCGTTTACACGCTTAAGCTCTCCTTCAAGCCTTGTCTTTTCCTTCTCAAGTCTCTCGATTTCCTTGGCAATATCTACAAGCTCTGCAAAAGGAATGTAGATTACTGCACCATGGATAACTGCCGAAACTGCATCATCACCGATACCGGTCTTATCCGACTGGATGGTAACCGATGATGCTCCGCCGAGTGCCTCAAAGAATACCTTGCTGTTTGTAAATATATTCTTTACTTCATCGGACTCTGTTACTACGTATACCGCTGCCTTACGTGAAGGAGCTACACCTAGTTCAGTACGTACATTTCTGATACCCTTTACGGCTTCCTTTATGAGCTCAACTGCCTTTTCCTCTGCTGCGAAGCTGTAGTCTGCCTTAAATACGGGCCAATCTGATATCATGATGGACTCATATTTGTCTGCCAAACCCTGCTCAGCCTTAAGGTTACAGAAGATTTCCTCTGTTACGAAAGGCATGAAGGGATGTAAGAGCTTTAATGCATCTGTAAGAACGCTGTTCAATGTCCAGATAGCTGCCTTCTTGGTCTCAGTATCCTCACCGTAGAGTCTGGGCTTAACCATCTCGATGTACCAGTCACAAAGCTCCTCCCAGATAAAGTCATAAACCTTCTGGGCAGCTATACCAAGCTCGAATTTCTCAAGATCTTCGGTAACTTCCTTTGTTACATCGTTCATCTTGGAAAGTATCCACTTATCGGCATCCTTTAAAGAGCCCTTTACAGAATCTATAGAAGCCTCGAAATCAACATCTATTCCCGCATCCTTCATCTGCTGCATGTTCATCATGATGAAACGAGAAGCATTCCAAACCTTATTTGCGAAGTTACGTGCAGCCTCTACTCTTGACCAGTAGAAACGCATATCGTTTCCGGGTGCGTTACCGGTGATGAGCATAAAGCGCAGTGCATCTGCACCGTATTTATCAATTACCTCAAGAGGATCGATACCGTTTCCTAAGGACTTGCTCATCTTTCTTCCCTGATCGTCTCTTACAAGCCCGTGGAAAAGAACCGTATGGAAAGGCCTTTCTCCCATCTGCTCATATCCTGAGAATATCATTCTGATAACCCAGAAGAAGATGATATCGTAACCTGTTACAAGTACATCCGTAGGATAGAAATAATCAAGATCCTTTGTCTTCTCGGGCCATCCGAGTGTTGAGAAGGGCCAAAGTGCCGAGCTGAACCATGTATCCAGGGTATCGGGATCCTGTGTAAGATGAGCGCTTCCGCACTTAGGGCACTTATGAGGTGCTTCCTTTGATACTATGATCTCACCGCAGTCATCACAGTACCATGCAGGTATCCTGTGTCCCCACCAGAGCTGTCTTGATATACACCAGTCACGGATGTTGTCGGTCCAGTTAAAGTAGGTCTTTTCCATTCTCTCCGGTACGAGCTTGATATCGCCGTTCTTAACGCCTTCTACGGCAGGCTTGATCATCTCGTCCATCTTTACGAACCACTGCTTCTTGATCATGGGCTCTACTGTAGAATGACAGCGATAACATGTACCAACATTGTGCGAGTAATCCTCTATGCGTACAAGAAGCCCCATCTCATCGAGTTCTTTAATGATCTGCTTTCTTGCCTCATAACGGTCCATGCCGGCAAACTTTCCGCCGTTTTCGTTGATGGTAGCGTCGTCATTTAATATATTGATCTCAGGCAGGTTGTGACGCTTTCCTACCTCGAAGTCATTAGGGTCATGAGCGGGTGTGATCTTAACTACACCGGTTCCGAAATCCTTTTCTACATAGCTGTCGGCGATGATCGGGATCTTTCTGTCTACAAAAGGAAGCCATACGTAGCCGCCTACTATGTCCGAATATCTCTCATCATCAGGGTTAACTGCTATACCTGTATCACCGAGCATGGTCTCGGGACGTGTGGTAGCAAACTCCAGAAATCTGGTCTTTGATATGGAGCCGTCAGCCTCGATGAAAGGATACTTGATGTGCCAGAAATGTCCCTGCTGCTCCTCGTAATTAACCTCTGCATCAGAGATGGATGTCTGACAAACAGGACACCAGTTAACTATACGAGATCCCTTATATATCCAGCCCTTGTCATAAAGCTTTGTGAATACCTCGGTAACGGCCTTGTTACAGCCCTCATCCATGGTAAATCTCTCACGCTCCCAGTCACAGGATGAACCGAGCTTCTTCAACTGGCTTACAATTCTTCCGCCGTATTCCTTTTTCCAAGCCCATGCACGCTCAAGGAATTTCTCACGTCCGAGTTCTTCCTTTGAGGTACCTTCTTTTTTAAGTGTCTCAACAATCTTTGCCTCGGTAGCTATGGAAGCATGGTCTGTACCGGGCTGCCAGAGTGCATTATATCCCTGCATACGCTTGAAACGGATAAGTATATCCTGCATGGTATTGTCAAGTGCGTGACCCATATGAAGCTGTCCGGTGATATTGGGGGGCGGGATCACGATGGTGAAGGGTTTCTTTGTTTCATCTACTTCTGCATGGAAGTATCTTTTCTCTACCCACTTTGAGTAGAGGCGGTCTTCGATCTGTTTGGGATCGTAGGTTTTAGCCATTAATTCTTTCTCTGCCATGTTTTTTACCTTCCTTTCTCTTCGGTTACTATTCGCGTCTGTCCAAAAACACTCATAAACCTCACTGCTTCGCAGTGAGCTGCTGCTACGCAGCTTATGTTTACTCGTGTGTTTTGTCCAGCCTCCGTGGCTTAATCTGCATAAATGCAAATCTGCAAACAAGTTTGCGCTTTGCGTTTAATGCAGATTAGCCGCGAATAGTAACTATTCAACAAATTAAGCCCCCACCGCATAAGGACGATGAGGGCTATCGTGATACCACCTTAATTCACCGGAGAGTAAGCAAACTAACTCGTGATCCGGTCTCATTTACGCTGCTCTGACAAGCTGCTCGTCTGTAACGGGACTTCCCGATGTTTCCTACTATTTGACACCCTTCAGAAACACTGCTCAGGAGCTACCTTCATTAAACTTTCATGAGACAATCTTTCAGCCTTGGATCGTCCTCTCTGACACTTCCGTTTAACTAATCCTCTCCGTCAATGCATTTTTATATATGAACGAATCTTACACTATCTTTTAATATTTGTCAATCACTTTTTTAATCTTCTTTAACAGGTACTGCAGTATCAAAGATAAGGTCAGTAGCCTTGTTGAGCTTTACCTGTTCCTCCATATATACCTTACCTTCTACTCCATATAATTCCTTTAATTTTGCATAATAATCATCAACTGATGCATATGCATACTGCTTTGCCTGTGCTGTAGCGAGCTCGGTTATCTCGTCATCGGTAACCTGGAATCTCTCGGCATCGGCTATGGCAGAACGGGCAAACTCAAATCTGACACTGAGCTCTGCCTGTGTACGGAGCATCTCATTGTACTGCTCCTCCGAAAGTCCGAGGTAGGTCTGATAATAACCTACAGAGTCCATGCCGTAAGCACTGAGTGCTGCATCATTGTATGCCTTAAGGCTTGAAATACCACGCTGGATCTCAGCTTCCATATCAATATTGTAGGTTGTATTATCTATAAGCTTCTGTACCAGCTCATACTCTTTTTCAAGCTGTGCATTTTCTTCTTTTTGAGATCTGAGAGTACTTCTGATATAATCCTTATATTCAGCTACGGTTGAATACTTTCCTGAGTTCTTCTCAGCGATAAACTCATCGGTACCTTCAGGGACCTCATATTCAAAAATATTGTTTAATTTAACTTTGAAGACTACAGCAGCTCCTGCTAATTCCTCATTCCAGTAGTCGGCAGGGAAAGTACAGTTTACATCAAACTCCTCACCCTTCTTATGACCGATTATGCCCTGCTCCAGATCTGTGATAAAGGTATTTGAGCCAAGCTTAAGATCACTCTTGTTTCCCGAGCCGTTTTCAAATGCAACTCCGTCTTTTAACCCCGTAAAATCAATATCTACTATATCGCCTTCCTGAGCAGTATCCCTACCGGTTACCTCAATCTTTGACTTATAAGAATCAAGGTATTTATTGAAACTATCCTCTACTTCTTCATCCGAAACACTTACATCCTGTTCCTTGTATGTAAGTCCGGTGTACTGTCCCAAAGTAACATCTCCGATCTTGTATCCGGTTATGATGTTCTTACCTTCTTTCAGATACTGCTGTGTCTGCTCAACGGCATTGTTTTCGGTACCGGTCACTGTTTGATTGTCTCCGGTATTACCTTCCTTGTTGCACGCTGCAAGAGACAGGCATAGAACTAACGCCAATATTACTGAAACTGCTTTTTTCATTTTGATAACCTCTCGAATATATCTTATGCTTTACGTCATCCTTCGTTTGAGACACGACTGCTAAATCGTCAGATCAAGCTCAGAATGACATAATAATATAACCAACAGAATATATCATACCTCAGATTTGTGAAAAAACTGAGAACATCACTCAACCTTATTGAAAATCTCTGCAAGAGGTGAATCGGCACTGAGTATAAGTGTTTTCTCGCCCTTCATGGATTTCTTTGCAGCATCAAGTGCCCTGACGAAGGTATAAAGCTCTGCTCTTTCAGCTGTATTGTAAATACCCGAAAGTATCTTCATGTATTCAGCTTCACCTTCTGCGATGATCTTTTCAGCCTCGGCTTCAGCCTCGGATACACTGACTACTATCTCATTGTCAGTCTTTGTACGTATTTTCTTTGCCTCCGACTCACCGTCTGCGGTATATGATGCAGCAATATTATTTCTTTCGGAGATCATACGCTCATAAACCGCCGACTTATTGTCACTGGGCAGATCCAGATGCTTGGTCTCTACGGTTACAAACGAGATACCGTACTGATCCACACTGTTACCGATGTTTGCCATAATGCTCTGGCTCAATGCACCGTCACGTGAACTGATCACATCGCTCTGACTCATGGAGCTTATGATATTCTTCATTGAGTTATATACGATGGTATTGATACGGCCCTCAGCATTGGTGATATTGGTCAGTGTCTGTGTGAACTTCAGGGGATCATCTATCCTCCAGAGTACATAGCTGTCAACTACCATGGACTTTTTGTCCTGAGTGATAACATCCGATTCGGTAAGATCATACAGAAGCATGGTCTTAGGAAGTGTGTCAGTAGTCTGGATAAACGGTATCCTGAATGAAAGACCCGGACTCTTTATGATCCTCTCTACCTTACCGAACTGTTTTATAAGCGTATATTCATTTTCCTTTGTGATAACCATTGAATTCATCAAAACAATGATCGCAATAGCAAGTATTATCACAGCCGCAATAAGCGGAGTCTTTGACTTAGGCTGACGGATATGCTCGATATTGTCATCCTTTGCATTTCCCGCATTCTGATTTATATTATCGTTCATTTTCAAATAACCTTTCTGGAAATATTATGTATGTAGTATGATATCAGTTGTTCGATGTAACAGACTCAATCAGCGGTTCTATCGGAAGTATCTTCTGGGTCTCGCCCGATCCCGAACCGTCAATGATAACCTTTAAGTCTGGCAGCAATTCTTCCATAGCCTCATAGAACATACGCTGCTTAGTGATCAAAGGATATTTCTTATATTCGTTAAATATCTCATTAAAGCGGGCTGCCTGTCCTTCTGCCTCGTTGATACGGGCTTCCTTAGTAGACTGAGCCTCCTTTAATATCTGGTCGACCTCAGCCTCAGCAGCGGGTATCTGCTCGTTACGGTATTTATTGGCATTGTTGATGGCTGTTTCTGCGCCCTGTTTAGCCGATTCTACATTCATGAATGCCTCAATAACCTCTGCTGTAGGGGGCTCCGCATCCTGGATAGTAATATTTATCAGCGAAATACCGATATCATGTTTTTCAAGATGTTTACTTATCTTTTCACGGATGTTAGCCTGTATCTCGCTCTTTCCTGTAGTGATTACGCTGTCTACGGGATATGAGCCTATCTCAGCTCTTATACTCGACTGAGCAATGGTCTTTAAGATTGCTTCATAATTCTGAGAAGCATAAAGGGCTTTTACAGGATCGGTTACCCTGTATTCAATATAGAAATCAACATTTACAAAGTTGAAATCAGAGGTGATCATAAGTGATTCATCCTCTATGGCATTGTTGGTCTGAGCGTCATAGCCAATAGGGAAACCCTTAATGGTAGTATCCACCTTGGTTACCTGCTGTACAAACGGGATCTTAAAATGAAGTCCCGATTCAGTGACCGGTGAAGCTATACCAAAAGTGGTAACTACTGCAGCTTCCTGCTCGTTAATGGTAAAAAACGAGTTAAATGCCAGCAGGGCAATTACGCCGATAATAACAATCCACTTGACGTAGCCAAATGAGCCCTCAATGTTTACGTTATACTTTTTTTGCATTTTTCTTGTCCTCTCTTATATTATGGTGTTAATAAAACACCTTTTATTCTATCTTTTTTCATAAATTCAATTCTCCGGTGTCATCTCCGGGAATCTGAATATGGAGTTTTCCTCCTCCGTATCCATGGTCAGGGTATATTTCTTGGTAACATAACCTTCCTTTACCAGCTTCAATTCTATCGTACCTACCGGCTTTGGTATGGTCAGGCTGCCGTTTGTTATCCTGCCCTTATAGGCATCGTTAATATATATCTGGGTATTTTCGGAACAGTAAATTGTCATCTCGCCATATGTACCGTTTTCATCATCCACATCACCGTTATCACCGGTCACTGTTATATTACCCGAACCATCGTTGTTAGTCTTTCCACTGTTATTTGACGAACCGCCCGAAGGTCTGTCTCCATCGACAACCTCTATATCCTCATCATCCGGTCCGTTGCTGGTATTATCAGGGATATCGGTATATCCCACGTTAGATGACCAGTTATCGGTGGCAGTATCCGAGCCCTCATTATCATCTTCCGGATCTTCAAAAAAATCCTCGTCATCCGGATCGTCGTACAGGATGTCATCAGATACCTGTACAGGTGCCGGCGAAAGTGCTATAGATTTACTCAAGCCTTCCGTACCGACAGTGATACTTCCCTTATACCCGGTATATCCGCCAAGCTCTGCCTCTATCTCATGAAATCCCAAGGTAAGGCTCACCGGTTCGTTATAATTTGTCCTTACGCCGTCAATATATAAAAGGCTTCCATCAGGAGTTATCTTAAAGCTTACCTCGCCGTACTCCACAGGCTCGGGACCGTATCCTTCAAGATCAAAAGCAGTCTCTTCGTTGTTGGATATCTTTATGACAGCCGTTGCCGTACATCCGTTATTCTCAACGGTTATCTCATGCTCTCCCTCAGAAAGCATTACCTTTAAGTTTTCTGTGACATCGGTACTCTTTCCAATTCCGTAATATATCGTGCCTCCCAGAAAATCTTCGTTATTGGTGAGAGTCAGATATCCATGTCCCGATACCACCTTTATCAGATAGATAAAGTTATCTATACCATAGATATCCACCATATCCGTTCCATCCATCTCCAGGCTGTCAACAGATACAAATTCGCCGTCATTCAGGACCTTCATAGCACTGCCGAACCTATAGGTATTACTTCCCATGTCTATCCTGCCTGTTTCAGGATATATCCTCAGATTACTGTTATTTTTATAGGTCCATACCTCATCCGATCCTATGAGCGTCTTAATTTTTCCTTCATCATCGGCCTGTATCCTAGCAATGTTACCTTTTTTCAGCATGGCTGCCGATATTACCCTGTTGCTCTTGGTCCTTATATCGGAACCGCCGGTAAATATGTAGGCATGCTCCTCGCCCGACTCGAGCTCCACCGCATATATTGCAGAAGAATCAAGGTCTATCCCCGTAAGCATCATAAGTGTTCCCGGCTGTGGAGCATCCGGGGCAACCGATGCCGTCGGATTCTGTTTACCGCCTTTAGGCTTATCACCGCCGTCATCCTTTAATGCCAGGATAACCGTAATCGTAATTATGCCAACAGCAAGCACGGATAACAATATGATTATCTTTTTATAATTGTTGTTTCCCATAGGCTTTTGCTTCCTCAATCAGAACTTCCCTGCTGTTCTTTTCAGGAGAAACCATAACCGTCTCCAAAAGAAAATCTAACAACTCTCCTACCTGTTTGCCATTTATATCGCATTCCTTCATGATGTCCCTGCCATTAACCGCAAGCTGCTTTAAAGAAAAGCATTCTCTCTTTTCCAGGATATCATCGATCGCATTTTTAAGTAATTCATATCCGCCGATAGAGTCTCCAGATATGCACCCCACAGCATCAGCGAAGTCAAGATAATGATATATATCCTCTTCCCCTATCCTGTTCAGCAGTCTCCTGCTGTATATACGGATATCTTTATCCGATATATTATTTCCTGAGACTGTCAAAAACCGTATCACGCAGTCCATGGTCTTATTATCAAACTTTAAGCCATGCATTACTTTTTTTGAAATGCTGCCGGTCTCTGCATTACGGCCAGTATTTAATTCTGATTCCAGATAATAACACAAAACTGCCCATCTGGTCTTGGCCTCTTTATTTACAGCCTTTAGGGCTTTTTTTAATCCTAAAGTGTCCTTTACTTCATCAAGTTCCGGCAATATCACCTTTGAGAGCCCCATATCCTTTAACAGGCATATATAATCAGGATTATCTGAAACAAGAGTTTTTTCCAGCTCCGCCTTTATCCTCTCGGCGCTCACCTTACTTAAGTTTCCTGCCAGCTTCACAGCGGCCTTGTATGTTTCAGGCTCTATGGTAAAGCTCAGCACTGCCGCAAATCTCACAGCCCTGAGTATTCTCAGTGCATCCTCGCCGAATCTCTCTTCGGCTACACCGACACATCTTATGATGCCGTCTTCCAGATCCTTAAGTCCCCCAAACAGGTCCTTAACTCCCTCGGCTTCATTATATACAAAAGCATTTATGGTAAAATCCCTGCGTTTCAGATCTTCATCAAGGTTTGCTGTAAATTCAACCTCTTCGGGATGCCGGCCGTCAAGATATTCACCATCCACTCTGTAGGTAGTCACTTCATACCCGGTACTGTTTATCATCACTGTGACAGTCCCGTGTTTTATGCCGGTATCGATAGTCCTCGGAAAAATCTCTTTTATCTGTTCCGGCAGAGCCGAGGTAGTTATATCCCAATCCTTTGGTATTTTCTTGAGCAGAGAGTCCCTGACACACCCGCCCACAGCATATGCTTCATATCCTGCATTTCTTATTTTCCCAAGGATAAACGCCACATCCTGCGGGATCTCAATATGTATCATCCGGACTCTCCTTCCCTCTTAAAAGATAACGATTCTTCGCCGGAGATTCGACTGTTAAATCGATCAAGTCACAGTTCAGAATAACATAAAACAATTGCATTATATGTAAATACGATGTATAATCATCTTCAGATATTTGGAGAAATCAGAGTTCTGACCCCAACATCATAAAACAAAATTATAAGGTATACATCATGAAAGAAACAAATAAAATCTATAAATTAGCAACCCTATATATGCTCTCTAAGGTAGATATGCCCATAACAACCAACAGGCTCAGCTTCTATCTTTTAAAGAACAATTATACCGATTATTTCACATTCCAGCAAGGAGTTGGCGAACTGCTGAATGACGGCTGGCTCGACACTTCCACTTCACAGGGAAAAACGCTGTACCGTATAACTCCGGAAGGCAGGAATGCGCTCAGTCTCTTAAGTAATGAGATCTCCGAAGACATGAAACGTGATATCGAGTCCTATATAAAGGAAAACAAGTACTCCATGCATGAGGATTTCTCGGTACAGTCAAAATATTATCAATATGACCTCAATCAGTATATATCAAATCTGTCACTTGATGAAAACGGCAAACGTCTCCTCGAGATAAATATCACTTCCGCCTCTGAGGAAGCTGCCGAAAAAATATGCAACAATTGGAAAAAAACAAGTGAAGAAGTATATCCAATCCTAATAGAAAAATTGATGCACTAAACTCCCTGTCATCCTTCATTTTCCGGAATGGCATCATCATTCAGTTCATCGTCAATAAGTGCCCATATTTCATCCCTTCCCTGCTTAGTCTCTGCAGAGAATGGGATGATTTTTATATCAGCCCCTGCTTTTAAGACCTTACGGATATTGGCAACCTGACGCTGAACCTGGTTTCTGCCGACTTTATCTTCCTTAGTGGCAATGACCACCGGTTCAAATCCGTTAGCCTTCACCCATTCAAACATCGTAATATCATTTTCACCTGGATCATGCCTGATATCAACCAAAAGGAATACCTTTTTCAGCATCTTTGAAGTCTTAAGGTATTTCTCTATCATCTTTCCCCATTTAGCCTTTATTTCCTTTGATACCTTTGCGTATCCGTATCCGGGGAGATCAACATAATAAAATGAGGCATTCACCTTATAATAGTTTATGGTCTGGGTTTTTCCGGGCTGTCCCGAAGTACGCGCCAGGCTTTTCCTGTTCATCAGAGCGTTTATCAACGATGATTTTCCCACATTTGATTTTCCGGAAAAAGCAAACTCCGGGCACTCATTTTTAGGCAGCACGCTTGTTATACCGCATACTGTTTCTAATTCTGCATTCTTTATTATCATACTACACCATTATTTAACAATGCCCATCTCTTAAGATATCCTAAGGGATGGGCTTATCATCATGAAACCTGTATTTTTTTAGTATTTCTGGCACGATGCACAGTTTTCCTCTTTTGTCCATCCGGGAGGAAAATAAGCTGCGGCTTTTCATTGCCCAAAGCCGATTCCTTAGTTACCACGCATTTTACCACCGACATATCCGAAGGTGCCTCATACATGGCATCCATCATTATGTCCTCACAGATAGACCTTAATCCTCTGGCACCGGTCTTTCTCTCAAAAGATTTCTTTGCTATCAGCTCTAAAGCCTCAGGCTCGAACTCCAATTCTACACCATCAAGCTCAAAAAGCTTTTTATACTGCTTTGTAAGAGCATTCTTAGGCTTAACCAGGATATCGACAAGTGCTTTCTCATCCAGCATATCAAGCGCTGCGGTAACAGGCACACGGCCGATAAACTCAGGTATCAGACCAAACTTGATCAGATCCTCGGGAAGTACCTGACGGAAAAGCTTACCGATGTCAAGGTTCAACGAATCCTGTATCTCGGCATTAAAGCCCAGGGACTTCTTACCTATTCTGGACTCCACTATTTTTTCCAGACCATCAAATGCGCCGCCGCAAATGAACAGGATATTGGTAGTATTAATACGGATAAGCTCCTGATGAGGATGCTTTCTTCCGCCCTGAGGAGGAACCGAAGCCTCAGTACCTTCAAGTATCTTAAGCAGAGCCTGCTGTACGCCCTCACCCGAAACATCCCTGGTGATGGAAACGTTCTCGCTCTTTTTTGTGATCTTATCTATCTCGTCGATGTAAACTATGCCGTACTCAGCACGTTCAACATCATAATCGGCTGCCTGTATGAGCTTAAGCAGGATGTTCTCAACATCCTCGCCCACATAACCGGCCTCTGTAAGAGTGGTAGCATCCGCAATGGCAAAAGGTACATTAAGTATCTTTGCCAGAGTCTGTGCCAGATAGGTCTTTCCCGAACCGGTAGAGCCCATCATCAGGATATTGCTTTTCTGAAGTTCAACATCAGACTCATTGATGGATAAAACCCTCTTGTAATGATTATATACCGCTACGGAAAGGATCTTTTTAGCATCTTCCTGTCCGATAACATATTCATCAAGGAACTTCTTTATCTCGACAGGCTTTAACAGGTTAATATCCAGACTCTTCGGAGCTGAAGCATTGTTAAACTCCTCTTCGTCGTAAAACTCCTCATCCAGGATGTCGGAGCAGATATTTACACACTCGTCACAGATATAGGTGTCATCAAGTCCTGAAAACAGGCGCCTTACCTGATCCTGTCTTTTTCCGCAGAAACAACAGTAAATCCCTTTACCTCTTCTGCCTTCATCCACTGTTCTTGCCACAATTTACTCCTCTAAAACGCTCGCTTATCTCTTGCTGATAACCTTATCAATAAGACCGTACTCTAAAGCTTCCTCTGCGCTCATGTAGTTATCTCTGTCAGTATCCTTCTCGATAATCTCTATGGGCTTTCCTGTATTTGCTGCAAGCATCTCATTTAACTTACGCTTGGTCTTTAAGATATTCTCAGCAACTATCTGGATCTCGGTAGCCTGTCCTCTTGCTCCGCCTGAGGGCTGATGGATCATGATCTCTGCATTGGGCAGTGCCATACGCTTGCCCTTGGTACCGCCTGCAAGCAGGAATGCACCCATACTTGCGGCAAGACCTACACAGATGGTAGATACATCGCATTTGATATACTGCATGGTGTCATAGATTGCAAAACCTGCAGTAACGGATCCGCCTGGGCTGTTGATATAGAAATTAATGTCCTTATTGGGATCCTCCGACTCCAGGAAAAGCATCTGAGCAACTACCAAAGAAGCGGTTACATCATTTACTTCCTCTGAAAGGAATATAATCCTGTCCTTTAATAATCTTGAATAAATATCATACGAACGCTCCCCACGGCTCGTCTGTTCTATTACATAAGGTACTAAACTCATTTTTACCTCCTCTATATTACGCTGTTACAGATCAGTCCTTAGCTTCTTCCTTCTTTTCAACCTGTACGGCATTTTCTCTGACTAAAGTAGCAGCCTTGCCAACAGAAATATCCATCTTGAAGTTGTCAAGTTCCTTGCCTACGATCATTTCCTTGATCTTATCCTTCTCCATCTTATACTGCTCTGACAGAGTGGTGAATTCCATATCTACTTCTTCAGGAGTGATCTCAATATTCTCAGCCTTAACTACTGCTTCAAGCACAAGTCTTGACTGGATTCTCTTTAAAGCCTGAGGCTTCATCTGGTTGATGAACATCTTTGCATCCATGCCTGTATACTTAAGATACTGCTCGAAAGGCATGCCCTGTCCCTGGATACGCTGAGCGAAATCCTCTGCCAGGTGACGAGCCTCATTGTCAACCATGCCGTCCGGAACATCCATCTCTGAAGACTGGATAAGCTTTTCAATAGCCTCATCCTCGATGATCCTGTCTGTTTCCTTCTGCTTGGACTCTAAGAGCTTCTTCTTCATATCCTCTTTGAACTCTGCAAGAGTATCAAACTCAGATACCTCCTGTGCAAATTCATCATCAGCCTCAGGAAGCTCCTTACGGGTGATAGCATTGATCTTGCACTTAAATACAGCAGCCTTACCCTTAAGATTTTCTGCATGGTACTCCTCAGGGAAAGTAACATTGATCTCTTTCTCATCGCCGATGTTCATACCGATAAGCTGCTCTTCAAAATTATCGATAAAGGTGTGAGAACCGATAACAAGCTCAGCATCCTCTGCCTTGCCGCCCTCGAAAGGCACTCCGTCAACACTGCCTTCATAAGCAAGCTTGATGATATCCTTGTCCTGTACGGGCTGATCCTCGATAGTGATGCTTCTTGCATTCTGGTCTCTGAGCTTATCAACCTCTGCATCAACCTCTGCATCGGTAACCTCAACAACCTGCTTTGCAACCTCGATGCCCTTGTACTCGCCGAGCTTAACATCGGGCTTAACTGCTACTGTAGCTGTATATATGAAGTTCTTGCCCTTTTCAATCTGGTCAAAATCAACCTCGGGTCTGGAAACGATGTCAAGACCGCTCTCTTCTGCAGCCTGTGAATAAGTATCGTTGATAACGATATCGGCAGCATCCTCATAGAATATTTCAGGTCCGTAAACCTTCTCTATAAGAGCTAAAGGAGCCTTTCCCTTTCTGAAGCCCTGGATCTGTACTCTGTTCTTATTCTTCTGATATGACTGCTCATAAGCCTTTGCAAATACGTCTGCATCAACTTCAACTGTAAGCTTGTAACTGTTCTTTCCTAAATCTTCTGTCTTGACATTCATCTGTAGTTCCTCCAAATATAATTCTAAACAGGACTTTATACTGTTTTATCATGTACCGGGTATACTTATCCCAGTTTTTAAAGTCCACAATCTTTGTGATTATAGCATGTTTTTTCTCAAAACGCAAGAACTATTTTTCTAATAAAATAGGCTCCGCGTCTTCAGCGGAGCCTTAAATAATTATTTACCTAATGTTAAAGCTTTATCGATGAACTTATCAATAAATCCGATCTTGATAGTGTTATTCTTCAGTGCAAATAATGCAAGGAGGATGAAAAGTACTTCCTTGAACAGCATGAGCAGATCGTTAATAACATTGAATACCTGCTTTGTCTTGCTGATGAAGCCTAATGAAACATTTGCTATGATCGCTGAATCATAGATAACATCCAAAAAGTCAGGAATCAGATAAAGTACTAAGTTAGCGATTGAGAAGCAAACCAAAAGCACGAGAGCCTTTAATACATTCTTCTTAAGCCACTCATTCTTTTCAAATACAAATACGAAACCAACTGCAACAACGATAGCCAGATAACCGCTAAAGTAAGCAACAAGGTATGTAAGTGCAACAAATGCTGCTGCAGAAATACCAAGTTTCGTCTTATTCATCTCAGCAAGCTGCTGAGGAGTATAGGCGGGCTGTACAGGACGGGGCTGAGGCTGAGGCTGGGGCGGTATCTGCTGCTGAGGAGCAGCCTGAGGTGCCGGAGCTGCCTGGGGTGCCTGCTGAGGAGCCTGTTGTACAGGAGCTGCCTGAGGTGCCTGCTGCACGGGTGCTGCCTGAACTACCTGCTGTACTGCATCTACTATGTTTCCGTTTTCATCAAGCCTCTTACCACAGGAGCAAATCCCGTTGGCAGGAAGCTGTTTTCCACATAATGGACAAAATGCCATTTCACTACCTCCGATTTTCCTTCTCATAGATTATTATTGAAACCAACCAAAAATACGTTGTTTTCAATACAACTTTAATACTACAAGTAATATCATAGCATATTATCTAAAAAAAGTAAAAGGATTTTTAATAAAATTTTTATTTTTTGAAAAATTCGAACGCTTTATCAGTTAATTCCGCTATCATCTTTTCCTTGTCCTGTCTCATATCATCAGACGATAAGCTCTCCGATCCGGTACATATAGTACTCTCTGTATCCGCACTTATCTTAAGGAATTCTGCGATATACTCTATATTTCCGTCCCCTCCGCTGATCGGAGACCATGTGATATTCTTTAGTTCAAACCCCAGGTATTCCATGGAGCTCAGTACATTTGAGATTATCTCCCTGTGAAGAGACTTATCCGTCACCACACCCTTATATTTCTTTGCCACCTTTATCCCGCATTCAAACTGCGGTTTTATAAGTGCTATCAGTTCGAAGCTCTGACCGGAAGCACCAAGGTTTTTAAGGGCCACAGGCAGTGAGATAAAAGAAGCATCGCACACCGCAAAATCTATATCCGCATATTTCTCGCAAGGGAATTCACGTATGTCCGTATTTTCATATAGGTCAATTCTGCTGTCACTCCTTAAATGCTCATCCATCACATCCGTCCCCACATCAACGGCTATGACCTTTTTAGCTCCTGCTTTTAAAGCACAGTCCGTAAATCCTCCTGTAGATGAGCCGATATCCAGTATGGTCTTACCGGTAAAGTCAAGTCCAAACTCCCTGATGGCCTTTTCCAGCTTCAAACCCCCACGGGAAACATACTTCAGCACTTCATTTTCGAGCAGGCTGATATCATCCTTCTCAGTTACCTTGTATCCGGTCTTTGTTACTGGCCGGCCGTTGCACATTACATATCCTCCCCGGATAAGCTCCTGCGCCTTGGACCTGCTCTTTATATCCATATTTTCAACAAGCCAGATATCGAGTCTGTATTCCATATATTATAACCCCGCTTCTTTCACAAACCTGGAAACCTCATATCTCTTTCCGTATCTTTCATCCGAGTGCAGGATAAACAGCCTGTTTTTTGCCCTGGTAAGAGCTACATAAAACATTCTGCGTTCTTCCTCTATCTCTGAGGATGTCCCCGCCTGCCAGTAGGGAGCATAGTTTTCAGAGGCATCTATTATAAACACAGTATCATACTCGGTACCCTTAGCTGAATGAAAAGTCAGCAGACTTACTCCGGATTCTTTTTCCTTATTTCTGTCCTTTGATTTCTGCTTTAATACCTCAGTATACTCCCTGATATGCTCTTTCCATGCCTCATATTTATCAAACTCTGCGGATGATGCTTCTATCTCATCAAGTATACCCATAAGGCCGTCGATGTCAAGACCTCTTTCAGAGGCATACTTCTTTAAAAACTCATCATATCCGACCGCTTTCCTGATATACTTTACAGCCGCCATCGGATTTAGCTTTGATATCATTCCCAGATCATATTTAAGCTTTGTAAGCCTCTCGGTCACATAGGTCTTCCCTCTGTTTTCCTGAAAAAGCACCGAAAAATCAAGTTTTTCCTTCCTCATGGTTTCTCTTGAAATGTACCGCACAGGTCTGTTTGCTATCGTTAGAAATAATCTCCGCCATTCCGTGCTATGATCACAGGTACTGTCTGATCCAAACGGTCCCACTGTTCTGTTGCCCGCTTCAAGACCTGCCAGTTCAATATATGCAAATATATTCTTTGCGATCCAATGCTCATATATATTAGGTATATTATCTCTCACTGAAAAGGGTATATTCTTAGTCTTTAACAATGAAACCAAGGCACCCGGCTGTGAATTGGTCCTAAAAAGAACTGCTATTTCCGTATAATCTATGCCCTTGGCATTCAGGTCCTCTATCATATTTAATACATATGAGATTTCTTTTTTATACTCCGGAAATGATCTGAAGCGGACAGTTGCAGTATTTAGAAAAGAAGTCTTTTCCGATCGCAGCTCCTTTTTAAAACGCTTTTTATTTCTGGATATAAGTTTGGAACTGCATTCAACTATATCAGAACTGCATCTGTAATTAACTCCCAGGATCAAAGTCTCATATCCCGGTATTTTTTTATACTCCTTTTCAAATCTTACCATCAGTTCCGGTACTGCCCCTCTAAAGGAGTAAATACTCTGGTCATCATCGCCCACAATAAAAATATTGTTATGAGGTGCGGCAAGCTGAGTGATCAGATCGTACTGGAGCGGACATATATCCTGAAACTCATCTATCAGTATATACTCATATACTTCCCGCCAAAAATCAAGTATCTCAGGTCTTGTCTCAAACAGCCTGTGTGTGAGCAGAAGCATATCATCAAAATCAATCTTTTCTTCCGACCGCAGTCTTCTCTCGAATTCAGCAATGATCTTTACAAAGCTTTCCTTGTCCGTCAGACCCGGTTTATAGCTTTTAAGCTCCCCGCCGGAGTTTTTGACACAGCTTATCTCATTTGAAAGCGACGCTAAATACTCGTTTTCAAGTTCATCCCCTAAACCGACGGATTTAGCGGCATCCCTTAAAAACCTGTATCTTTCTTCTTCAGTTAAAATATTGGAGGCATCATAGCGATATGCATATCGAAGTATTCTAAAGAATAATGAATGGAAGGTTCCGAAAGAAACTCCCTGTTCGCCGCCCATGAGTATTCGAAAGCGTTCCCTCATTTCTTCTGCGGCTACCTTAGTGAAGGTTATGACCAGTATCTTCTCCGGAGGAACCTGACGTTCCTCCGTAAGATACTTAATACGATTAACTATTACTGTTGTTTTTCCTGAGCCTGGTCCCGCAAGTACCATGCAGGGCCCGTCAAAGTGCTTTACGGCACGCTGTTGTGCGTCATTAAACCTCATCCGCACTTACCCCACTGCTTTTTCCAGCAGGCTGATGCCTTTACGTATTCTGTCCAATGACTCCTGCTTCCCGAGTATTTCCATGATCTCATAAGCTCCACCGGGTGTCATCTGTTTTCCGGATACTGCAGTCCTCAAAGGCCAAAGAGCTATGCCGTTCTTTATCTCTTTCTCCTCAACATATTTCTGTACGAGCGCCTGTATACCGTCTATGGAGAAATCATCCAGAGCCTCAAGTCTCGGTAACAGATCTCTTAGGGACTCTAAAGAGTTCTCTGAGTTGGTCTTCATCTTTTTATGAGTATACATCTCAATGTCATACTCAGGCAGTGCCTCGAAGAAATCAATCTTTTCAGCTATGTCACAGAGTGTCTCGATACGAGTCTTAACAAGATCTGCTATTTTTTTCTTATCATAAGGTTTGGTAACCACCTTATCAATGTAAGGAAGGGCCAGTTTGTAATACTTCTCATTATCCATGGCTTTAAGATACTCACCGTTCATCCAACGTAGCTTTACCATGTCAAATACCGAAGGAGCCTTGTTGATGTGTGTGTAATCAAACAGCCCAATGAGCTCATCCAATGAGAATATCTCACGGTTATCCGGACCGCTCCAGCCAAGAAGCGCTACAAAGTTTACTATTGCCTCTGCTACAAAGCCCTGCTCTATCAGATCCTCAAAAGAAGAATGTCCGCTGCGCTTTGAAAGCTTCTGGTGCTCCTCATTGGTAATCAGCGGAAGATGCACATATGTGGGCTCCTCCCAACCGAATGCCTTATACAGTCTTGTATATTTGGGAGTGGATGTGATGTACTCATTACCTCTTACTACATGGCTTATCTTCATCAGGTGGTCATCCACAACATTTGCGAAATTGTACGTAGGAAAACCGTCCGACTTTATAAGTATCTGGTCATCCATCTCGGAGTTGTTTATCGTAACCTCACCGTAGTTGGCATCAGTAAATGTCGTAGTGCCCTCTCTCGGAATATTCTGCCTGATAACGAAGGGCTCACCGGCTGCCAGCTTTGCCTCTACCTCCTCTTTTGAAAGGGATAAGCAGTGCTTGTCATAATGAGTGATGGTCTCTCCGTTTACCTCAGTCTTAAGTGTCTCAAGTCTCTCTTTTGTGCAGAAACAGTAGTAGGCATCTCCCTGCTCTACCAGCTTCTTTGCGTACTCCATATAGAGTCCGGACTTTACTCTCTCGCTCTGTACGTAAGGGCCATAGCCCTTATCCTTATCGGGACCCTCATCATGTATGATGCCGGCCTCCGCCAATGTCTTATAAATAATATCTACCGAGCCCTCAACCAGTCTTCCCTGGTCGGTGTCCTCTATTCTTAAAATGAAATCCCCACCCGCATGCTTTGCGATCAAAAACTCATACAAAGCTGTACGGAGATTTCCGACATGCATCTTGCCTGTGGGCGAAGGTGCATATCTGCTACGTACTCTGTCCATATTTCTATAGTCCTCCAAAATCTATTTTTATCTCTCAAATGTCATCATCATACCTACATCGTAGATATCGATGTTTAAGGTGTTGCCCGATATGGTACCCTTTGATTCTTCGCCCTCAAGAGTGATGGTAACATTGTTGTTCTCACTCTTCCATGATCCGTTGTATTCAGCGCCATCTAACACTACTGTACATGCTCCGGCTACCTTCAGGTCGATGCTTGCACCATTAGGATATGCTTCAGCGGCACTCACTGTGATGTCTCCGACCTTAGCTGACTTACATACATACTTGCCGCAGTTAGGATCCTGGCTGCACGCACAAAGTGACATAGCAAGCACAACAACCAATACAAGTGCTAAACCTTTTTTGACAAATTTTTTCATTTCTGCCTCCATATATCAAGATTATTTCTTAGCAAATAATGTACCAATTATACCACGTCCGAGCGAAGCTCCTACATTTCCGCCCAGTGTCTTACCAAACGAACCGAAGGATGAACCCAGGCTCTTTCCTACTTCCCTGCCGATGGTACCGGTAGCTGCCGAAGCGGTGCCCTTTATTGCATTTCTTACGGCACGTTCCTGTCTTTCCTTTTCCTTCTGAGCTTCCTTTAAAGCTTTTTCCTGCGCCTTCTGCTGTTCCTTTAAGAGCTTCTCCTGAGCCTTTTCCTGCTCCTTGCGGTACTTTTCTTCTAACTTAGCACGTTCTCTAGCCTGTCGTTCTTCTTCTCTCTGCTGTTCACGGGCTTCTTTTTCTTCGAGTCTTGCCTGTTCCTTGGCAGCCTTTTCTTCTTCCTTCTGCCTTAAAAGTTCCTCTTTTTCAGCCTGCTTCTGTGCCAGCGCTTCTTCCTTTGCACGCTGTGCTTCAAGAGCTGCTGCCTCAAATGCCTCCTGCTGTTCGATATTTAATCTCTGGAAGAACTCATATGCGGAATCTCTGTCATATGTTTCCTGATACTTGGTAAACAATGTACAGGAGTTTATCTGTCTCTGACGTTCGCCGTCATCTATCATGCCCATATAGCTCTGAGGAGGAAGTATCTTTGTCCTCTTAACTATGGTCGGGATGCCCTTTTCATCCAGCACTGATACGAGTGCTTCACCTGTACCGAGCTCCTGCAGGGTCTGTAAAGTATCAAACTCGGGATTTTCTCTGAATGAAGATGCTGCTGCCTTAAGTCCCTTCTGATCTGCAGGTGTATATGCACGGAGTGCATGCTGAATCTTGTTACCCAGCTGAGCCAGTACCCCGTCCGGGATATCCTTTGGATTCTGTGTGATAAAGTAAATACCTACACCCTTTGAACGGATAAGCTTTACAACCTGCTCTATCTTTTCCAACAGTGCCTTTGATGCTGAATTAAAAAGCATATGTGCCTCGTCAAAGAAGAATACCATACGGGGCCTGTCAAGGTCTCCTACCTCAGGCAATGTCTCATAAAGCTCGGACATCAGCCAAAGCAGGAATGTTGAATACATCTTAGGATGCAGGATCAGCTTTTGGCAGTCAAGTATCTGTATCATACCCTTGCCGTTATAGTCTGTAGCTATCCAGTCACGGATATTTAACGCAGGCTCTCCGACAAATACTTCGCCGCCCTCCGTCTCAAGTGCGATCACTGCTCGCATGATAGCAGCAATACTGGTAGCTGACATGTTTCCGTACTGTCTGCTGTAGTCCTTTGCATGTTCACTCACGAACTGGAGCATCGCACGGAGATCCTTTGTATCTATAAGTAATAATCCCTCATCATCAGCAATCTTAAAGATAACTGTAAGGATATCTGTCTGGGTATCGTTCAATTCGAGGATTCTCGCTAAAAGCAGCGGGCCCATCTCAGATACCGTAGTACGGAGAGGCATACCCTTTTCAGCATACACATCCCAATAGTTTGAAGGGAAGCTTTTAAAATTAAAGCCACGTTCAAAAAGGTTAAACTTCTGTACTCTCTCTAAAGCGCTGCCGCCTTCCACTCCCGCCTGGCACATGCCGGAAAGGTCTCCCTTTACGTCTGCCAAAAATACAGGTACCCCTATGTCACTGAAGGACTCAGCCATTACTTTCAGTGATACTGTCTTACCTGTACCTGTAGCTCCGGCTATAAGTCCGTGGCGGTTTGCCATCTTGGGATATATATAAATGTCTTCGCCTCCTGATTTTCCGATCAGTATCTTCCCATCGTAAAACATAAAATACCTCCGCTTGTCGTTATTTCAAATGCGTACCCCATAAATACACATATATAGATAGATTATATTCCAAAATGTGGAATAAAGCAAGAAGAAAATTTAGAGCAAGTGATTCTATGGAGGCGAACGCAAAAAAGATTCCCGACAGGTTTTACCCCATCGGGAATCTTTTTTTTATGCTTTATTGATTGTTCAATAAGTCTCAAACTATAAATCAGAAGTTAGTAGACATCATACGGATTACAAGGTCTGCTGCCTCGCCTCTGGTGATGGCGGTGGTAGGCTTAAACTTCTTGCCCGACTTAGCACCCATGATACCGAGACCCTTACAGAGTGCTACGGAACCGATATTCTCCTGCTTTATCTTTTTCTCATCGGAGTATCCTGTCTTAAATATATCCATCTGAGCCAGTCTTTCTCCGCCCATAGCGGTTATGATCAATCTGCAGGCCTCTTCACGTGTAACCTTTGTCTCATCATCGGGTTTGAGATCCTCGGGATCTATCTCCTCGCCATCTTCATCATAGACAGCTCCGGCATAATATGGTCCGTAATAGCTATATGAGTTTCCTGCCAGGAGCTTTTCAAACTCTTCATTGGTGATCTTCTGACCGGGCTTAAACTCCTCGCCTTCAAAGCCAAGACCCATATCAGCTAAAAGCTTGATAGAACGCTCATATTTGGTACCGTTGATATCGGTGTACTTGTATGAAACTCCTGCGGGCTTGTACTCCTGTCCGTTCCAGGTAAGCTGCTTGCCTGTGAAAGCATCGACATAGTTGGGAGAGATAGCTGTTCTGTATACCAGACGTGCTTTTACTTCCTTGTCTACTCCGTAATATTTGCCGTTATCCTCATACTTTGAAACTAACTCATATACAAGATCAAAGCCGTCATAATTTATATATGCATCAAATGCCTGCTTCTCACTAATGGCTGTCTCAGGCTCAGGCAGCTCTGCATCTGTCCAGGTGAGATTATACCTTGTAACCTTACCTGTTACAGCCTCTACTGCACCGGAGATGCCGTTTGCAGAGAAGGGGATGTCCTTATAATATCTCTTATACTGTAGGGTATATCCGCCTGTAGCTGTTGTCTCTTTATCATATGAACCGGAGTATATGTTCTGCCTGTAAATATACACATTGTTATCATAGGTATCAGAAAGCTTTACAGCCTTAAATTCCTCCGGATCGGTCTCCTTAGCAAATTCTTCAAAGAGCTTCTCGCACTGCTTCTTTGTATAATTTGCCACAAACTTGTCATCACCCTCATCACTGTATGAGTAGTAGTCTCTTGTACTTGCATAGAATGAAATGAGCTTTCCTGTCTTTGCATTTACCGATGCAGATGCAGATGCTCTGTACCATTCACTGCTGTAATAATTGTAGTTATCATAATCTACAGGACGGTCATCCGAAAGACTGATGCTCCAGTAGTATTCACCGTCAGTACAGTAAAGTCTGCACTTTGCAGTTGTCAGGTTCTGGTCAATATAAAGCTTCTTATTTTTCTTTACAAGATTAACAGCCTCTTCACTTGAGAGGATATCCTTTACCTCATCTATCTTCTTGATCTCGTTGTCGCTTAGCCTTACGGTCTTTCCGTTAGCAGCCGTATAGCTTGCTTCTTCTGCCATATCATTTGCTGCTTCATAATCATTAAAGCCTTCATCAAAATCTGTACCGCTGCCCCAGTATGTTCTGGTTGTATATACCTTACTGTTCTTGGCATCAACTGCTACATAGGTCTGATTGGGGTTATAGGCTAAAAATACCTTCTGCTTACCGTCATTGTCATAACCAAGCCTGTATTCAAGCTGCATATTTACATTCTCTCCGACCTTTTCTGCAGCCTTTTCTTTGCCGATGGGCTTGTCTACCTTGGGGATTTCAACTTCGAAATTCCAGTTAAGACTGTATGAAAGCACTTTTCCATCCATAGCATCCATAGTTATGCTTACAGAGTTATCATTCAGACGGATACCGTTTTCTATACGGGTAAATCCGATAAAGTATGCTTTCCTGTAAGTCTGATAATTGCATCTGGTTATATCCAGCTTGCCCTTAAGATCGGGCTCAGCCTGGCAGATCCACTCCTCTGCCTTGGGTATAAGCTCTTCACCGATATAAGTAGGTAATATGCTATTGTCCGAAGCATCGGATTTATTTGTATATCTGCTGTAGCTCCAGATCCTTGCATCACCGTCCGCATTTACACTGATGCTTTCAGTACCGTCCTCAGTGCCCCAGTTAAAATAGAAACGTCCGTTTCCTGTACGCTCATTATAGCTGTAATCAAACTCTGTGAATTCGTCCGGGATATCAAGTTTTCCTTTGACCTCGATCAGGACTTCCTTCATCTTCTCCTCAGTAAGTGCATTTTCAGCCTCTACCGGAACAAATCCTGTAAATGTTGAAAATACAAGTACAATTGCCATAAATGCTGCCAAAAATCTTGCTTTCATACATACCTCCTGTAAGTTGAATGGTTTTATTTTTTGCCATTAAAACGCGAATAAATAAGCATTTCAAAGATTAGACGATACAAAAATCAGGCCGGTTCCAAATTTTTTATTAAATTTTTTAATAAAATTAATTTTCATTTTAAATTCCAGTTTGACTGGAATTTAGTTTGAAAAAGCTTTATCTGGAATTTACTCTGATTAATCATTGTATGTTATTATTAGTAATGTAGTGTCCTGGTGGCAGGAGGTAATTACATGGCTAATCAAAAACATCTTACTGCAGAACAGCGTTCCTCTATCCAGGATATGCTCTCTCGTAAATTATCTTTTACCGAAATAGGTGCCGCACTTGATAAAGACCCCTCAACCATCTCAAAAGAGATCCGCAGCCACCTTACTTTTTTAAAGACCGGTTACCGTTTTGTTAAATTCAATGCCTGTCTGCACCGCTCAACTTGTAATAAGCTTCATGTCTGTGCGACCTGCAAACCTGACCGCCACTACAAAAAATGCTCCAACTGTCCTGCATGCAATTCGAACTGTAAGGATTTCGTTGAGGTAATCTGTCCTAAACTCCTCAAACCTCCTTATGTCTGCAACGGCTGCTCTGGCCGCCATAGTGACTGCACCCTTGAAAAGCGATACTATTACGCTGATTCCGCCCATAAGAAATACCTTGAGACCTTATCCGAATCCCGTTCCGGCTTGTCCTGGTCCGAAGAAGATATCAGGCATCTCGACGGGATCATCTCTCCCCTTGTCAAGCAGAGCCAGTCCCCGCACCATATCTGTATTAACAACAAGGACTCCATCATGGTAAGCGAAAGCACCGTTTATCGCCTGATCGAATCCGGCATACTTGTCGCCCGCA
>JAEEGJ010006272.1_pt1 | contig 35908 bp, 26 predicted proteins | sample 8958761 | NCBI WGS metagenome assembly JAEEGJ01 (sample SAMN16246546, study PRJNA631951) | gut metagenome | biome: gut microbiome; feature: rumen; material: RS-attached | host: Bos | place: Iran: Karaj | collected 2018-10
GGTCGCGGACCCCGCGAAGACCCTGCAGACCGTGGAGGGCTTCGGCACCTGCTTCCACGAGTTGGGCTGGACCTCCCTGTCCGAACTGTCCGAGGCGGACCGCACGGGGATCATCCGGGATCTTTTCTCCCCGGAGGGGCTGGGCCTCACGATGGCGCGCATGCCCGTGGGCGCCAATGATTTCTCGGTGGATTATTATTCCTACGACGATACCCCGGGCGACCTGGGGCTGGAGCATTTCTCCATCGCCCATGATGAGCAGACGCTCCTGCCTTTCATCCGGGCGGCGCTCGCCGTCCGGCCGGACCTGCGCCTCTGGGCCTCGCCTTGGTGCCCGCCGGCGTGGATGAAGGTCAACGGCTACTACGCCAATACCTCCACACTGCCCATCAAGCAGCGCTTCGAGCAGATGATGAAAAACCGGAGCGACCGTCCCGACGACGTGCGCGCCACGGGCGGCTCTTCCTTCGGGATGAACCCGGCGATGCTGCCGGACAACGGACTCCCGCTCGATGCCCAGATCCGCGAGGGCCAGGATGCCTTCCGGCTGGAGCCGGAGTACCTCGAAGCGTATGCCCGCTACTTCGGCAAATTCATCGACGCCTACCGCGCGGAAGGGATTGACATCCGGATGGTGATGCCTCAGAACGAGCCGAATTCCGCCCAGTGGTATCCCGCCTGCACCTGGACCCCGGAGGGCCTCGCTCAGTTCGTCGCTTATCTCGGCCCTGAAATGCAGAAACGTGGCGTGGAGGTGTGGCTGGGCACCATCGAGCGCGCCGATCCCGAGATGTGGGACCGCATCCTGACCGATCCGAAGGCCGGGCCGTATATCAGCGGCATGGGCTTCCAGTGGGCGGGCAAGGACGCCCTGCCCGAGCTGCACCGGCGCCATCCGGAGCTGCCCTGCTACCAGACGGAGCAGGAATGCGGCAACGGCAGCAACGACTGGGCGGGCGCGATGCATGCCTGGGACCTGATGCGCCATTATCTGAAAAACGGCGTGAGCGGCTATTTCTACTGGAACACTTCGCTGCTGGACGGGGGCGTGAGCACCTGGGGCTGGAGCCAGAACTCGCTCGTGGCCGTGGACAAGCAGGCGCACACCTTCCGCTATACGCCGGAATATTACATCCTCAAGCACGCCAGCCACTACGTGCAGCCCGGTGCCCGGGTGCTGGACCTGGGCGGCAGTTACGAAGAGGCCCTGGGCTTCCTGAACCCCGACGGCCGGACCGTGCTGCTGCTCGCCAACAAGGAGGCTGCCCCGAAGACGGTCAGTGTAGAACTTGCCGGCCGGACCCGGACCTTCGAACTACCGGCCGGATCGGTCAATACCCTTGTGTCGGAATAGCGGATTCTTGCAGCCGATTTGCTATCTTTGTGGAAGATGAAAAAGATTTTTCTATTCCTGGGATGCCTTGCGCTGCTATGCGGCGCAGGGTGCTCCGCGCCCGGCCCGCAGGAGCCGCAGCGCCCCCGCGTCATCGTGACGACGGACGGCGAGATCGATGACGAATGCTCGCTGGTCCGCTTCCTGCTCTACTGCAACGAATGGGATGTGGAGGCCATCATCACCAGCAGTTCGCAGTACCACTGGCGCGGTCACAAGTGGGCGGGCGACGACTGGATGGACACCGTGATGGGCGCATATGCCCAGGTCTATCCGAACCTCGTGAAGCACGACGCCCGCTATCCGTCGCCGGAATTCCTGCGCGCACGCAGCTATCTGGGCAACGTGGATGCGGAAGGGGAGATGGAGCAGGTCACGCCGGGCTCGCAGCGCATCGTGGAGGTCCTGCTGGACCGCAGCGACCCGCGCCCGGTCTGGATCCAGGCCTGGGGCGGGGTGAACACGCTCGCCCGCGCGCTCAAGACCATCGAGGAGGAACATCCCGGGCGGATGCAGGAAGTGGCGGACCGTCTGCGCCTCTACAACATCTGGGAGCAGGATTCCACCTACCAGAGTTATATCCGGCCGCATTGGGAGAAATATGGCATCCTGGTGATCATCAGCGACCAGTTCGAGGCCATCGCGTACCGTTGGCATACGGCGCAGCCCCGGGAGAACTGGCCCTGGTTGGAGAGCGCCTGGATGAAGAAATGGATCCTCGGTGCCGGGCCGCTCGGCGCTACCTACCGGGCCTGTCTGGAGGGTGAATGGTTCAATCCCACGAATGTCTCCGACACGCCGCGCGAGGGCGCCTTCCCCGTCGTGGAAGGAGACTTCCGTTCGGAAGGGGATTCGCCTTCCTATATGTACGTCATCCCGACGGGAATGAATGACCCGGAGCACCCGGATTGGGGCAGCTGGGGCGGACGCTATACGCGTGTCCGCGATAACGTGTGGATGGATCCCGTGCCGGACAGCACCTGGACGTATCCCGAAGGCCGCATTTCCAGCGCCAACACCTGGGGACGGCTGACGCTGAAAGGGGAGATTCCGGCGACGGAAGCCCAGGTGGCGGCCTATTTCCGGCCGATGGCCCGCTGGACGCAGGCCTTCCAGAATGACTTCGCGGCCCGCATGAGCTGGACCATCCTGTCGCCGGAGGAAGCCAACCATCAGCCGGCCGTGCGGTTGGAGACGCCCTTCATGATGACGGCGAAGCCGGGGGAGACCGTGACCGTCCGCGTGGCGGCGACCGATCCAAATAGCGACGCGCTGACCCTGCGCTGGTGGCAGTACCGGGAAGCCGGCACCTGCCCGCTGGAAGCAGCGATCGCTGCGCCCGGACAGGCGGAGGCCCGGATTACCGTGCCCGAGGGAGCCACGCCCGGCACGACATTGCACTTCATCTGCGAGGTCACGGACAGTGGCACACCCGTCCTGACCCGCTATGCCAGAACGGTTTTGACAATCACGGAATGAAAAAGAAAATGATATGTGCGGCGCTGCTCTGCGGCGCCCTGCTGCTGGGGGCGGGGCCCCTGGCGGCGCAGCCGGGCCCGCAGGGCGATCGGCGTGCCAAAGTAATCGTGGACAATGACCTGTCCGGGGATCCGGACGGCCTTTTTGCGTTGGCGCAGCAGCTGCTGTGCGAGAGCGTGGACCTGCGGGGCATCATCGGTGCCCACGTGGGCGGGGGCGGCGGCCCGATGGGACGCGGCGACCAGGCGGCGGCTTCCGTGCAGAAGGCGAAGGACTTGCTGGAGGTCATGGGCCTGTCCGGCCGTTTCGCGGTGGCGAAAGGGGCTTCCGCCAAAATGGAACGGCCGGACGTACCGCAGGACTCCGAGGGGGCGCGGCTCATCATCGAAGAGGCGCGCAAATGCACCCCGGAGCGTCCGCTTTTCGTCTGTATGGGCGGCCCGCTGACGGATATTTCCAGCGCCCTGCTGCTTGCCCCGGACATCGCTCCCAATATGATTGTCATCTGGATCGGCGGGCAGGAGTACCCCTTCGGGCATCCGCAGCCCTGGGGCGGCATCTCCGAGGTGGAATACAACCTCAATCTGGATATCCCTGCAGCACGCTACCTGTTCAATGAGAGTTCCGTGCGCCTCTGGCAGGTGCCGCGTGATGTGTACCGCCAGTGCCTCTACAGCTTTGCGAGCATGGAGCGCCATATCCGGCCGCTGGGCCCGGTCGGCGCTTACCTGATGGAGAGCCTGGAGCGCTGGCGCCGCTTCTCTGCCGGGGCGGCCTACTGCCTGGGCGACAGCCCGCTGGTGCTGCTCAGCAGCCTGCAGACCTTCTTCGAGCCGGACACGGCCTCGAGCGATTTCGTACAGACCCCCGCGCCTTTCGTGACTGAGGAAGGTCGCTATGATTTCAGCCGCGCCGGGCGCGCGGTGCGGGTCTATGCCCGGATCGATACCTATCTGATGTTCAAAGACAGGGAGGACCGCTTGGCAAATCAGCGGGAATTTTGAAGAATCTGACAAGCTATTTGAAGATACAGGAAGGCTTTTCCGCGTGAAGTGCCTTACATTTGGGGTAGTTTTTGGAACAATCAACATTATCCCGAATATGAAAAGAACAGCAGTCCTTCTCTTCGCGACCCTTTGCCTGGCGGCAGCGGTTTCTTCCTGCGCCGACAAAGGGGTCGCAACCCGCAAGATGTCCATCGATGAACTTCAGGCGGGTTTCCAGAATCCTCCGAAAGAATCCCGCGTCCGTGTCTGGTGGCACTGGATGGGGGATGACGTGACCGAGTCCGGCATCCGGGCCGACTTCGACTGGTTTAAGCGGGTCGGCATCGCCGGTTTCCATCAGTTCAACCTCGGTGGCAGCCAGGGAGACGCCAAGTACATGAGCGACGTCTGGAAGGACCGCCTGTACTTCGCAGCCCGGCTCGCCGATTCGCTCGACCTGGAGATGGGGGTTCCCTCCTGTGCGGGTTTCAGTGCCACGGCGGGCCCCTGGGTTAAACCCGAAGAAGGTATGAAGAAACTGGTCTGGCGTACTGTGGAAGTCCGGGGTGGCGACGTAGATGTCCAACTTCCCCCGTCCTTCACCAAGGTCGGCGCCTTCCAGAACGGTGCTCCCTCCGGACGCAGCTTTGACCCGAACGCCCCCGAGACCGGCGGCGAGATCGCGGTCCTGGCCGTGAAGCTCCCGCAAGGGGCCGCGTCTCCGCTGGATGCCAAGGTAACGGCCAGCGGCGGTGACTTTACGCTCGCGATGCTGACTGACAACGATGTGACCAACGGTGCCATCCTGCCTCCGGCCAAGGATGGCTTCGCCTGGATCCAGTACGAATTCCCCGAGGCCGTGACGGTCCGCTCGCTGAGCGTCGTCGGCCTCGCCGGAGGCGGCGGTTTTCCGGGGATGGGTGGCGGCGGACCTGCCGCGAATGCCCTCGAATGCAGTCAGGACGGCCAGGCCTGGACCCGCGTCTGCGATGTCCGGGGCGGTTCCTCCCAGTCGACGATGAGCGTGCCGGAGACCACGGCGAAGTATTTCCGCCTGACGGTCCGCAACCCGCAGCCCCGTCCCATGGGCGGGATGAACTTCGGCGGCATGGCCGGTATGGGCGCTGTCGGTGGCGGTCGTCCGGCACAGGCCGCACCGGCCGGTACGAAGATCTCCGAGTTCGTCGTCTGGCCCTCCAGCCGCATCAACCGCGCCGAGGACAAGGCCGGTTTCACGGCTGCCAATAATTTGATGGATTCCGCGACCCAGACTTCCGCCAGCGAAATCTTCCCGGCACTTGCTGACGTGGTCGACCTGACGGACAAAGTGGACGCTTCGGGCCGCCTCCGCTGGAGCGCGCCCGAAGGCCGCTGGCGTATCTACCGCTTCGCCTGGTCCATCACCGGCGAGGTGAACCATCCGGCTTCCGACGAGGCCCTTGGCCTGGAGGTCGACAAGATGGATCCGGTGGCCTTCTCCCGCTTCATCCACGTCTATCTCGACACCTATCGCGATGCCACGAAGGGGTTCCTGGGCGACAAGGGCATCCGCTATCTGCTGACCGACAGCTTCGAGGCGGAGAATGAGAACTGGACGCCTGCGATGCTGGAAAGCTTCTCCCGCCTGCGCGGCTACGATATGAAGGCCTGGATGCCCGTGCTGGCCGGTGAGATCATCGGCTCCGCCGACGAAAGCGAGCGCTTCTTGCACGACTGGCGCGAGACGATCGCCGACTTGATCGCCGACAGCTATGCCCAGCTGACCGAGATCATCCGCAAGGACTACGGCATGGTCGGCGGCTACTACGAATCCCATGAAGGGGGTCGCGCCTATGTCGTGGACGGCATGGATGTCAAGCGGACCGCCAGCGTGCCGATGGGCGCCATGTGGGTGGAGTCCCCCTGGCTTCCGAAAGGCCCGGACGGCAAAGTCAACCGCACCAACCAGGAGGCCGACTTGCGCGAGTCTGCTTCCGTCTCCCATATCTATGGACAGAACTACGTCGCTGCCGAGTCCATGACTACTTGGGGCGACCAGCTTCAGTACCAATATGCGCCAGAACACCTCAAGGAGACAGCCGACCAGGAACTTGCGAACGGCGTCAACCGCTTCTATGTGCATCTAAGCGCACACCAGCCGCGCGAGACCGTGCCGGGCATCGGCATGGGCGACGTAATCGGCCAGTGGTTCAACCGCCACGAGACCTGGGCCGAGATGGCCGGGGCCTGATTACATCTCCCGCACCAGCTACCTCCTCTCGGTCGGTCTCAATGTCGCCGATGTGCTCTATTATTATGGGGAGGATTCCAACGTGACCGCCCTGTTCGGCCGCGGCAGCGGCGTGCCGGCCGGCTACCAGTGGGACTACTGCAATCCGACCGCCCTCAAGGACGAGATGGTCGCCACGAAGGACGGTCGCATCCAGGCCCGTACCGGCAGGACGGAGTACCGCCTGCTCTGGATGGACCGCAATGTCGACTACATGTCCACGGACGTGCTCCGCAAGATCGCTTCGCTGGTGAAGGCCGGCGTGCAGCTGGGCGGCGTCCGCCCGAGCCACGCCGCATCGCTCGCCGACGACCCGGCCGAGTTCGAGGCGCTCGTGAAGGAGATCTGGGAGAGCGGCCGCGCCAACGTCCACGAATCCACGGACCTGCCTGCCGTGCTCAAGGAGATCGGGGTTCAGCCTGACGTCGAGATCGACGGCAGCTTCCGCTACCTCCACCGCGACTGCGGCGACGCACAAGTCTATTGGGTCAACAAGCCCCTCTCCGAAGGGGGAGACGTGACCCTGTCGTTCCGTGTGTCCGGGCTGAAACCGACCGTATGGCATGCCGAAACCGGCAAGATGGAAGAAGTCTCCTACCGGACCGCCGGCGGCCGTACGGAAGTCGACCTGCACCTGGTCCCCAACGACGCCGTCTTCGTGGTCTTCGCCGGCAAGGGCGAAGCCTCCCGCACCGTCGCCCGGCCGGTCGAGCGTGAGGTCCTGACGGTCAGCGCCCCCTGGACGGTGAAGTTCCAGGAGAATCGCGGCGCTCCCGCCGAGGCCGTCTTCCCGGAACTGAAATCCTTCTCCGAGTCGGATGTGTTCGGCATCAAATACTTCTCCGGCGTAGCCACCTACTGCAATACGCTCTCTGCCTCCAAGCTGGAGGGCCGTTCGGTCCTCGACCTGGGCAAGGTCTGCAATATCGCCGAGGTCTATGTCAACGGCCAGTACTGCGGAACCGCCTGGAAGGCGCCCTGGACCGTGGATGTGACCGATGCCCTGAAAGAAGGGGACAATGCCCTGGAGATCAAGGTCGCGGACCTCTGGATCAACCGTCTGGTCGGTGACAACCAGCCCGGAGCACCGGAGCGGATCTGCACCACCCCGGGCGTGCAGTCGATCTATCCGGCGGACTATCCGCTCAAGGAGGCCGGCCTGATCGGCCCTGTGCGTTTGCTGGAGAGCAAGTAACCACCGTAAACCGGATGAGCGTCTTGTTATTTTTGCTATTTTTATGGGGAAAAAAACAAGACGCTATGCTATACCATACTCATCCCCTGGCGGTGTTTGCCATCTGCCTGACCCTTGGCGCCGGCATGTGGGCGCAACCTCTCTCGGCCCAGGAATTCCGGACCCTTCCGGACGGTTTTCCGGACATACCGTACTACGTCAACAACCTGTCCATCTATGAGATCGGGCAGCAGGAGGGCAGGGCCTTCCACATCCCGGAGCGGAGTATCAGTCTGAACGGGAACTGGCGCTTCCACTATTACGAATGTCCCGGCGAGGTGCCGCACGACTTCTTCCGTTCCGGATATAATGACCGGAAGTGGTCCTCCATCGAGGTCCCGTCCAACTGGGAGATGCAGGGTTTCGGCCAGGCGGTATTCCGCAACGTCGCCCTGCCGTTCCCGCACAAAGGCCGTCGCCCGCGGCCGGACGAGGACCCTTTCGCGGTGGATGTGCCTGATACGCCGCTGGACTTCAATCCCACCGGCGCCTACCGGACATCCTTCAACCTGCCGCGCGACTGGCGCGGCGACGAGGTCTTCCTGCGCTTCGAGAAGGTGGCCTCGGCGAGTTTCGTATGGGTGAACGGTACGCTCATCGGCTACAACGAGGGCGCCCAGGAGCCGTCTGAATACGATGTCACGCAGTATGTGAAGCCCGGCCGCAACACGCTGGCCGTGCTCGTGCTCAAATACTGTGACGGCTATTACCTCGAGGACCAGGATTACTGGCGCCTCGCGGGCATCTTTGATGACGTGTGGCTCTACGCCACGCCCAAGGCCCGTATGTGGGACTGGCAGGTACTCACCGATTTCGGGGAAGACTACGTGGACAGCGACCTGACGGTCAATGTGACGGTCCGGAGTTTCCCTGGCGGGGTCGGGCGCTACCGGGTCGAGGGCATCGTGAGCCGCGAGGGCAGGGAAGTGGCCCGGATGGAGGCGCCGGCAGCGAATCTGCGCGACGCTGCGCAGCAGACGGTCAGCCTGCGCAGCCGCGTGGCCGCGCCGCGCAAATGGACTTCCGAGACCCCCGACCTCTATGACTTGGAGCTCCGCCTGACGGACGGAGACGGCGCGGTCGTCGAGACGGTGCACAAGAAGATCGGCTTCAAGAAAACCGTGATCCGCGACGGCGTCTTCTACCTCAACGGGCAGCCTCTCAAGCTCAGTGCGGAATGCTCGCACATGCAGCATCCGTCCATGGGCCACAGGATGACCGAGGAGGTGATACGCCGGGATATGGAGATCCTCAAGCAGTTCAATTTCAACGCTGTACGTACCTCACACTATCCTCCGGTCAACCGCTATCTGGAGCTGGCCGACGAGTACGGCCTCTATATTATCGACGAGACCGGCGACGAGTCGCATGACACGGAGTATGTCAGCGACATGCCGGAGTTCACCCCGATGTACCGGGAACGCGTGCGCCGGATGGTGCTGCGTGACCGCAACCATGCCAGCGTGCTCTTATGGAGCGCCGGCAACGAGAGCGGCGAAGGCCAGAACATCGCCGAAGTGGTGAACGAGGGCAAGCGCATGGATCCCACGCGGTTCTGGATGTACGGCGGCAATGCCCCCAAGCATCCGGCCGAGGACATCGTGGGTCCGCGTTATCCTTCGCCCATGGAGCATGAGATCGGCTATGGACTGGATACGCTGGACCTGCGGCCTTCCTTCATGGACGAATACCTGTCCGTGGCGGGCAACGGCGGCGGAGGCATGGATGACTACTGGGACGTGATCCGGGCCCATCCCCGCCTGCTCGGCGGCGCCATCTGGGACTTCGTCAGCGTGGGCCTGGACGAGCGGGCCCGCCGGGTGGAGGACCGCTCGCCGTACCACACGCCCGCGCACATCATGGGGCGGGCCACGCTGGTCAAGGGACCGACCGGCCTGGCGCTGGACCTGAACAAACAGGACCAGTGGGTGCAGGTATATCGCGCTGATAACGTGGAGATTGCCGGAGATAAGCTCACCCTGACCCTGGACCTGCTGCCGCGCAAGTTCAACCGCAGCGGCGGCTACCTGATCACCAAGGGCGCACACCAGTACGGCTTGCGCCAGCACCGCGACCAACTGGAGTTCTATATCGACACCGGGCGGACGCTCACGCTCAGTGCCCCGCTCCCCGCTGATTGGGAAGACCGCTGGCACAACGTGACGGCCGTCTATGACGGTGCCGTCATGCGGCTCTTCGTAGACGGACAGGAACTGGCCTCCCAGGAAGCTTCCGGCATGATCCGGAACCTTCCGCTGTCCCTGTGCATCGGACGCAACGAGGAGATCGGCGGCCAGGATATCCGTGACTATGTCTGCGATGCCCGGATCGACAATGTCGGCGTGTTCGCCGACGCCGTGCTGCCTGCCGGCGGCTTTGACCCGGCCCGGGCTGCCCTGTGGCTGGATTTCGAGGGCGAGACGGACGAAGGACCCTACTGGACCTACGGCGCCGGCGCCCGGACCTATGGCAGCATCTGGCCGGACCGGACGCCCCAGCCCGAGATGTGGCAGATGAAGAAATCCACCCAGCCTTTCCAATACACGCTGCTGGATGAGTCCGGGACCCTGGAGATCCGCAACCTGCAGTATTTCACGGATAATTCCCGTTACGAGACCGTGTGGGAAGTAACTGCTGACGGAGAGACCGTGCAGCGGGGTACGATCGATGCGCTCATCCCGCCCCAGGAGGCACGGGTGGTACACATCATTCTCCGACGGACAGGCCTGTCTTTCGGCAAGCATTATTACCTGACGGTCAGCACGGTGTTGAAAGATGCGGAGATCTGGGCCCCGGCCCGCCATGAAGTGGCCTGGGAGCAGTTCGAACTGACTTCCTGGTATTCGCCGACGGCGCCCGCCCCGGTCCTGGGCCGGGCCGCACTGCGCCGGGACGGCGGCCGGACCCTTGTCGAAGGCGACGGTTTCCGCTATGCCTTCGACCCGGACGGACGGCTCGTCTCCATCGTCTACGATGGGCGCGAGATGCTGACCCGGCCGCTCGAGCTGAATGCCTGGCGTGCTCCCGTGGCCAACGAACTGGATGGCTGGAACGGCCTGAGCGCCGGCCGGGCTTCCGTGGAAGGGTACGGCAGCATCGGGCATGCCCACGTGCTGGCTTCCCACTACTATGCCGCCGGGCTGGACCGTATCCGGCGCATCCCTGCACGGGTCGAAGCCCGCGAGGCGGGCGGAAATGTCATCGTGGAGGTGCGTGACCTTGCCGTGTTCGGTGGGGGACAGACGCAGCTGGATGCCTATATCTTCGGACGTAGTTTCAACGGTTTCGAGGAGATCTGGACCTACCGGATCGACGGCAATGGGACGCTCACGGCGGCGCATACAGTGCGCCCCCAGGGCCGGATGCCCGCGTGGCTGCCGCGCCTGGGCGTGACCCTGGGCCTCCGCTCCGACCTCGACCGGGTGTGCTGGTACGGCCGTGGGCCGCAGGCCAGCTATCCGGACCGCAAGAGCGGCTACCGCATCGGCGTGTATGAGGCTTCCGTGGACGAGATGTATGAGCCGTACCTGATCCCGCAGGATTACGGACTGCGTACCGACAACCGCTGGGTCCGGATGACGGACACGGACGGCCGGGGCATCGAATTCTCGATGGATGAGCCATTTGCGTTCAACGCCTACCCGTATTCGACGGAGAACCTGACGCGCGCCGTGTACCAGTACCAGTTGCAACGTGCGGACGACATCACGCTCAACCTGGACTACGCCACCAGCGGGGTGGGCGACACCGCCCGCGGCATCTTCGATGCCTACCGGGCCTATCCGGGCCTGTACCGGAGGACCCTGACCCTCCGCCCTGTAAGACCGTGAACGTTTTTGAGATGAAGAAGCTGTTTTTCTGTCTGGGATGTCTTTCGGTCCTGTTTGCATATGGTTGCTCCAACCCCGCTTCTCAGGCGTCCCTTCGCCCGCGCGTCATCGTGACGACAGACGGGGAAATCGATGATGAATGTTCGCTGGTGCGCTTCCTGCTCTATTGCAACGAGTGGGATGTGGAGGCCATCATCACCAGCAGTTCCCAATACCACTGGCGCGGCCACAACTGGGCCGGTGACGACTGGATGGACAGGGTGATGGGGGCCTATGCCCAGGTGTATCCGACCCTCGTTCAGCACGATGCGCGCTATCCTTCGCCGGAGTTCCTGCGGGAACGCAGCTATCTGGGCAACGTCGATGCGGAAGGGGAGATGGAGCAGGTCACGCCGGGCTCGCAGCGCATCGTGGAGGTGCTGCTGGATGGCAGCGATCCGCGCCCGGTCTGGATCCAGGCTTGGGGCGGGGTCAATACCCTGGCGCGAGCCCTCAAGACCATCGAGGAGGAGCATCCGGAACGGATGCAGGAAGTGGCCGCCCGGATCCGGCTCTACAATATCTGGGAGCAGGATTCTACCTACCAGACCTATATCCGTCCGCATTGGGAGGCCCTCGGGATGCTGGTGATCATCAGCGATCAATTCGAGGCCATCGCCTACCGCTGGCACACGGCCCAGCCGGAGGAGAACTGGCCCTGGCTGGAGAGCCCCTGGATGAAGAAATGGATCCTCGGCGCGGGACCGCTCGGGGCCACCTACCGGGCCTGCGAGGAGGGAGAATGGTTCAATCCTACGAACGTCTCCACCGTCCCGCGCGAAGGGGCCTTCCCCGTGGTGCCGGGCGATTTCCGCTCGGAAGGGGACTCGCCTTCGTATATGTACGTCATCCCGACGGGGATGAACGACCCGGAGCACCCGGACTGGGGCAGCTGGGGCGGGCGCTATGTGCGCGTCCGCGAAAATGTCTGGATGGATCCAGTCCCGGACAGCACCTGGACCTATCCCGAGGGGCGTATCTCCAGCGCCAATACCTGGGGGCGCCTGACCCTGAAGGGGGAAATCCCCGCAACGGCGGAGCAGGTGGCGGATTATTTCCGGCCGATGGCCCGCTGGACGCAAGCTTTCCAGAATGATTTCGCAGCGCGGATGAGTTGGACGGTGCTTCCGCCCGAAGAGGCCAACCACCAGCCCTCCGTGCGGCTGGAGACAGCTTTCGAGCGCAGCGTGCAGCCCGGGGAGACCGTGATCGTACGCGCGTCGGCGGCCGATCCCGACGGCGATGCCCTGACGCTCCGATGGTGGCAGTACGCCGAGGCGGGGACCTGCCCGCTGCCGGCGCGGATCGTCTCGCCGGGCAGCCCGGAGACGGAGATCATCGTCCCCGCCGGCGCCCCCGCGCTTTCCACCATCCACCTGATTTGCGAAGTCACGGACGACGGCTCTCCCGCCCTCACCCGCTACACCCGCACCATCCTGACAGTAAAATAACATTCACCTTGCATATGAAACGACTTCTTTTTGCGTGGGTTGCCACGCTGTTCTGCCTGGCTGCGATGGGCCAGGGCTCCCCGTATTCCTGGCCTGACGGCCTGCCGCGCAGCACGCCGGAGGCCCAGGGTGTCCGTTCCGAGGCCATCGCCGAATTTTTCCGCGCCCTCGACGAGGGGGGCTACGAGGTCCACGGCATTATGATCCTGCGCCACGATCAGGTGATAGCGGAACATTGGTGGTACCCCTACGCGCCCCAGTTCAAGCACGCGATGTATTCCAATACCAAGACCTGGACGGCGACGGCCATCGGTTTTGCTGTGCAGGAGGGCTTGCTGAAGGTCAGTGACCGGGTGGTGGACTTCTTCCCCGACCTGGCCCCGGCGCATCCTGCCCCGGAACTTGCCTCGCTGACGGTGGAGCACCTGCTGACGATGTCCGCCGGCCACCGGAGCACCTATTACGAAGGCTCCGGCGACGACCAGGTCCGCGCTTTCCTCGCGATGGACTACGCCCACGCCCCGGGCACCTCCTTCGCCTACAACATCACCTGCTCGCACATGCTCTCGCAGATCATCACCCGCGTGACGGGGGAAACCATCTACGAATACCTGCGCCCGCGCCTCTTCGAGCCGCTCGGCCTCTCGGAGGACATCGTCTGGGAGATGGACCTGTCCGGGCGGAACATGGGCAACGGCGGTATGCACGCCCGTACCTCCGACCTGGCGAAGTTCGGCACTTTCCTCAAGAACAAAGGCCGCTGGGGCGGCCGGCAGCTGCTCGATCCGGCCTGGATCGAGGCGATGACGACCCCGCATATCTGGCAGAACCCCGACCGCGACCCCGCGATCAACGCGAAGGACGACGGCAGCCAGGGTTACGGCTACCAGACCTGGATGGGCCGCCACGGTTCCTGGCGGGCCATCGGCGCTTCCAACCAGCTGACCCTCGTGGTGCCTGACTGCGATGTGGTGGTGGCTGTACACGCTTCCATCGGCGACGAGAACGGTTTCAACAGCCTGGTCTATCAGCTCTGCGACACGATGTCGGATAAGAAACTCAAGCCCGCCAAGGGCTTCGACCTGAATGCCGCCCTGGCTGGATATGCCCTCAAGATGCCTTTTGCTCCGGGAGATCCGGCCGCCACGGTGCGCAGCTGCACCCGGCGCTATGCCCTGCACCAGAACGACTGGGGGATCCGGACGGTGGATTTCCGTTTCGACAAGGAGGGGAATGTGTACCTGACCCTCGAGGCGGACGCGTTCACGACCAACCTGCCCTTCGGACTGGACGGCTGGAAATACGGCGCCACCGACCGCAAACCCGCTTTCGGCCGCATGGTCTATGCCAACCGCATGGCCGTCACGCCGTATGAGACGGCGGGCAGCTGCAGCTGGACGGCTCCGGGCGAACTCAGCACCTACCTCCTGTCGATGTTCAACGTGGGGGCGGACGAGACCTTCCGCTTCCGTTTCGGGGAGGACGGTTCGCTGAGCTGGACGCTGGTGGCGCCGAAGGGGCGCGGCGGCGCCGCTTCGGCCGCCGACATTACCCTGACGGGCACGCTCATCCGCACCACTGAGCGGACTACTCCTTTTTAACGGGCTATCGTTTTGAAAATGAATACGAAAGATAAGATCCGGGGGATTATTCCTCCGATGGTGACGCCCCTGTTGGGGCAGGATACGTTGGATGCGGAGGGCACCGACCGCCTGGTCGAGCATCTGATCGAGGGCGGCGTGGCCGGGATTTTCATCCTGGGGACGACCGGAGAGGCGCAAAGCCTGTCCTACCGCCTGCGGCGGGAATTCGTCGCACGGGTCAGCGCCCGCGTGGCGGGCCGGGTCCCGGTGCTGGTGGGCGTGACGGACACCGCTTTCGCGGAAAGCGTTTCCCTGGGAGACTTCGCCGCCGACCACGGTGCGTCGGGGCTGGTGGCGGCTGCGCCTTATTATGCGTCCGTCAGCCAGGCGGAACTGGCAGATTATTTTTCTGCCCTGGCGGATGTCCTGCCCCTGCCGCTCTATCTCTACAATATGCCCTCGTGCGTGAAGGTGATGCTGGAACTGCCGACGGTCCTTCAGCTGGCCGCCCACCCGAATATCGCCGGGCTCAAGGACAGTTCGGCGAATATGACCTATTTCGCCTCGCTGCTGCACCAGCTTGGCGGGCGGGAGGACTTCGCGCTCTACGTAGGGCCGGAGGAGATTACCGGCGAGGCGGTCCTGATGGGCGCCGACGGCGGGATCAACGGCGGTGCCAACCTGTTCCCGCGTTTATATACCGCCATGTTTGCGGCCGCCGACCGGGGCGACCTGGCGGAGGTGCGGCGCCTGCAAAGGATGATCGAACGCGTGAGCGGGACGGTGTATTCGCTCGTGCCGGGCGGTTCGGCCTACCTGCGCGGACTGAAGGCGGCGGCCGGCCTGCTCGGCCTCTGCAGTCCGCTGCCCGCCTTGCCGTGGCGTTCGCTGGACGAGGCGGCCGCGAAGAAACTGGCCACCGCCCTGGAGACCTTGGATTTGGGAACGTTTAAACAGTAACGGATGGGACTGGGCTGGCTGGATTATCTGGTATTCTTCGGCTTCGTGGGGGGCGTCGTCGTTTTCGGCAGTTCCTTCTTCCGGCGCAGCCGCAAGGGCGCGTCCGCCTTCACGGCCGCGGAAGGCAAGATGCCGTCCTGGGTGGTCGGCATGTCGATTTTCGCGACCTTCGTCAGCAGCATCAGCTTCCTGGGGCTGCCCGGCGGGGCCTACAGCGGCAACTGGAACCAGCTGGTGTTCAGTTTCTCCATCCCGATCGCTACCTGGCTGGCCGCCAAGATTTTCATTCCGCTATACCGGGGGCAGGGGAGCGTATCGGCCTACCAGTATCTCGAGCGGCGTTTCGGCTATTGGGCGCGCTGCTATGTGGGCGTCTGCTACCTGCTGACGCAGGTCGCGCGCACGGGGTCTATCCTGCTGCTGCTCGCCATCCCCCTCCACACGATGTTCGGCTGGGATGTCGGTACGCTGATCGTAGTCACGGGGCTGCTGACGCTGGTCTTTTCGTTGCTGGGCGGCATTGCGGCTGTGCTTTGGACGGATGCCGTGCAGGGCATCATCCTGATTGTCGGGGCGCTCGCGTGTGCGGCGGTCCTGACTTTCGGGATGCCGGAAGGACCGGGCCAACTTTTCCGCATCGCGGCGGAGCACGGCAAGTTCAGCCTGGGCAGTTTCGGCCTGTCGCTGCAGGAGCCGACCTTCTGGGTGGTGCTCGTGTATGGCCTTTTCACCAATCTGCAGAATTACGGCATCGACCAGAACTATGTCCAGCGCTATATGACGGCCCGCTCCACGCGGGAAGCGGTCCGCTCGACGCTGTTCGGCGGGCTGCTCTATGTCCCGGTGTCCCTGCTGTTCGTCTATATCGGCACGGCCCTGTTCTCCTACTACACGGCTCGGCCGGAACTGCTGCCTGCCGGGGTGGCGGGCGACCAGGTCTTCCCGCATTTCATCGTGCACGGCCTGCCGGCGGGCCTGACGGGGCTGGTCATCGCTTCGCTGTTCGCCGCCGGGATGAGTACGGTGTCCACGAGCATCAATTCGGCGGCCACGATCGTGCTGACGGATTTCTGGCGCAAGGCGCGGGGAGGGAAGGGGACGGACCGGCAGGAGCTGCGGGTGCTGTACCTGGCTTCTTTCGTCGTCGGAGCGCTGGGCATCGTCATCGGCCTGTTGATGATGCGGGTGGACGGGGTGCTGGATGCCTGGTGGAAACTCGCTTCCATCTTCAGCGGCGGCATGCTGGGACTCTTCTTGCTGGCGCTGGTCTGCCGCAGCATCCCGCGGACGGCGGGCATCGCGGCGGTCTCGGCCGGGCTCGCCGTCATCATCTGGATGACGGTCAGCCACCCGGTGCACACCTACCTCACCATCGTCTTCGGCACCACGGCTATCTTTCTGACAGGACTTTTGCTGACCCGGCTGCTCACCCGCCGCGCCCGTCGGGCGCCGCCCGGTGGTGACAGACCTTAACGACACGCCAGTAAATACTCTTTCAGCGCGGGAATATCCTTTTGGAGGATGTTCCAGACAGTATTCATATCAACAGTATAGTAATCATGAACCAGAAGGTGGCGTAAACCCTCCATTACTTCCCAATCAATCTGCGGATGCATCCTCACATATTCCCGTGATAACTTATAGGATCCTTCACCTATACACTGAAGATTGTAGACCACGGCGTGGCATACTAATTTGTTGGAAATAAAAGCTTCTCTGGATCCGATCCCGGTCAGGAATTCTTCGATGTTACTGACGGCTTCCATCATCAATTCCAGACGGGCGTCGTCATTCACTTTATCTCTCATATACCAGGTATTTATCCCGATTTGCAGAAGGAACGGCAAAGGGGCGGAGGGTTCCGTCCACCACCAGATCCACTTCCCGGTGAATCATCTTTTCCAGATCCCGTTGATATCGGATGATGTCCAGCAGAGAGACGCCTGCCCCCTTGTCATAATCGACAAGAATATCCAGATCGCTTTCCGGAGTCTCCTCTCTCCTGGCAAATGAGCCGAATACCCAGGCTTTGGTGATGGCTGTCCCGTACAGATAATTTTGGATGCGGGAAAACATCTCCATCCTGGAAGAGTCCAGTCCTGCCAACCGGGCAGACAATTCTTCAGACAGCCCGCGACGGGCCGCATAGCGCCGGAGCCTGTTGATATTGACAGGATACACTTCCATAATCCTTTGAAAATGCCGGCTGCCATCCTCTCCATCAGTCAACGTATCCACCAGATCTTTTTCGATGGAAGGAACCGAAATATCGGAAAAGCGGTCGACGGGAGCATCTGAAACCAAAAGGCCCACGACAATGTAGCCATCCAGCGGCGCCGGAAAAGCGTCGGCGTCTTTTTTATGAATTACTTTTTCATATTGTTCGCGAAGCGTGCTTTCAATTACCGGAATGTCACTCCTGGCCGTTTCCACATAAAGGTTCCCGCCCTTTTGAAAGATGCAGTTGTTCACACCTTCGCAGCGGTCGACAAGCAGCCGGTTCACGTCTTCCATCCAAGGTGTAACAACTGGGTGGTAGTGGGGTTTATGTACCGGGACATAGATGCCACGACCCGTCCTGGACAGACGTCCTGCCTGCAACAAAGAACGGATACGGGCATAAACAGAGGATTGTGGCATCCCCTGGCATATGGCAAAAAAATCCGCCGTGGACAATTCCCGCCCCTGACCGAGGAGTCCATCAACCTCATCTTTAAAACGTGCTGGTCTCATATTACATATAATGACAGGCAAATATAATCATAATTCGGCAATACTTCTAGAGTATTGCCGAATTATGATTAAAAGATTTTTCTAAAAAGCAATTACGGCAGCCAGTCGGCCGGATTCAGGTCCAGGTCGAACTCGCACTCCTTCCACAGCGTGTAGGCCCCGGCGCAACACCGGAGCGCCTGGCCGCCCGCGAAATGGGAGGCCGACAGCTCACGGATGAAGAGGCTGCCGCCTACACGGTAAAGAACATTTTCGCCAAGACGACGAATCCTGCTTTTACTGAGGATTGGCTTCCTGCTTCAGACTGGCGCGGTATTCGGTAGGGGTGAGTCCGAATTCCTGCTTGAAAATCTTGCTGAAATAGTGGGGGTCGTTGAACCCCGTCGCATATGAGATCTCGGCCATCGTCCGGCCGCCTTCGCGGATCAGGGTTTTCGCCCGCTGGAGCCGCAGGCGGCGCAGGAAGATGGCCGGCGTCGTGCCCAGCAGGTTCTTGCATTTCTCGAAGAGCACCGATCGGCTGACGTTCATTCCATCGCACATTTGCGGGACGTCCAGCGTGCCATCGTCCAGGCGGCCGTTCAGGAAGGCGCAGAAGTCCTCGACGAAGCGGCGGTCGTCGCCGTGCAGGCCCTTGAGCAGGGGATCCTCCTCCGTCTCCGCTACCGGATCGGCCTTGCGTTTGCGGGTCAGCAGGAAGACGGCGGCCGCGGTCAGCAGCAGGAAGAGCAGCGAGGTCCAGTTGAAACGGAAGGCCCTGCGTACCAGCAGGGTGATATCCCGCTCGTTGTTCACCGCCAGGCCGTTGCCGTTGGTGGAGCGGATGCGCAGGGTGTATTTGCCCGGACGCAGCGGCGGGATGCTGATGGTGGCGGAGTGCCCGAGGTGTATCCAGTCCTCGTCGTGCCCGTCCAGTTTATAGGAATAGAGCACCTGTTCCGGGGCGGTCAGGTCCACGGCGGAGAACTGCACGCGGACGCCGTCGGTGGGCAGGATGCGCACCGGCCCGCTCTCGGGCAGGCTCTGCCGGGTGCCGGAGATGTAGAAGGCCTGGATGACGAGTTCCGGGATGTAGTCACTGTTGGAGATCTCCCGGGGGTCGAAATAGAGGATGCCGGCAGTGGTATTGAAATAGAGGTTACCGTCGCGGGCGAGCAGGGGCTGCCCTTCGTTGAAGCGCATCAGGTGGCCGAGCCGGTCGTAGGGGAAGCCGATGAGACTGCGGGTCTGGGGGTTGAAGCGGTTGAGGCCGCCCTGGGTGGCGATCCAGAGGTTGCCGGCGGCGTCTTCGATCGTCGCGTAGATGTAGTCTGAGAGCATGCCGTCGTTGGTGGTCAGGGCGGTGAATTCGCTATCGGGATTGCCGTTGTCGAAGTGCAGCAGACCTGCGCCGAAGGACGAGACGTACAGTTCTCCCGTCCGGGTGAAGAGGATGTGCTGGATGTCGTAGTCCAGGATCTGGGAGAAGCGGTCGAAATGCATTTCCTCCGGCTCACCGGAAGGCTGGTCGCAGACGAACAGGCCCATCTGGCCGCCGGCATAGAGCCGTCCGTCCGGACTGATCGCCAGGCAGCGTATCCTGTTGCGCCGCTCGGTGGGGAAGCTCAGGCGGTTCTTCTTGCTGATGAAAAGGCGGTCCTGCGTGGCGAGGTCCACATAGGCGACCCCGTCGTCGAAGGTGCCGATCCACAGGCGGTTCGAACTGTCCTCGAGCAGGGAATAGATGTCGACGCTGTTGGGGCCGTAGAAGTAGTCGTCCTTTGAATAATGGACCTGCCGGGCCTGGGCGCCTTCGTCCGGCTGGCGGGAGATCTCGATCAGGCCGGCGCCTTTCGTGCCCACCCAGACCTTGCCGTCGTGGGCGATGGTCAGGGCGTAGCCGGGCGCTCCGGTGTCCCAGGTGCCGCGCTCGCGCAGGGTGGCGTCGTAGACGTGGATCCGGCTGTCGCGCGTGGCGGCCAGGATCCAGCCGTCCTTGTCCTGGACCAGGGCGCGCACGCTGTTCTGGCGGGCGATCTGGCCGCTCCCGTCGATGGAGAGGAACTTGAAATTGTCCTCCTGGAAGGTGACGCGCTCCAGTCCGCCCCAGGTGGAGCCGATCCAGAGGTTGCCCTGGCGGTCCGCCAGGAAGGAGGTGATGCCGGTCTCGGAGTTCCAGCCTTGCTGGATGCTCTTGTTGAGAAAGGGTACGGGCTGCTGATTCTCCTTGTCATACCAATAGAGGCTGCCGCGGGTGGAGTAGATCCAGAGATTGCCCAGGCGGTCGGCGCGACAGGTGAAGGAGCCGCTCTCGTCGGAGGAGGTGTTGACCAGGGGGATGTGTTTGCGCGTGCCGTCCTCGAGGTTGTAGATGTCGATGCCGTGGGTGTCCGTGCCGATCAGTAGTTCGGGGCGCTGCGGGACCTTCGCCAGGAAGGTGATGTCCGCGTCCAGCTGGGTGGGGAGCGAGGAGATCACCTGGTCCTGGTAACGGAGCACTTCACCGCCGGAGGAGCCGATGTACAGGGTGCTGTCCACCATCTCGACGCAGAAGGCGGGAACTTCGATCGTCTGCGCGCCGCTGCGGTAGATGCCCTGGTCGGTGAGAATCCAGATTTCGCCTTCAGAGTCGCGGATCAGGGTGTGGACCGTGGCCGTCCGGCTGACGCTGCAGTAGTGGGAGAAGGTGGCGTCCAGCACTTCGTTGTCGGTGGTCAGGTAGAAGCAGTCACCCTCCGTGGGTCGGAAGATCTGCTGGATGGCGTGGCCGCGGCAGTCCACGGGCTCCAGTACGCGGGTGTCCGGGTTCAGGCGGTAGAGCTGGTTGTCATAGGAGACGACCGCGATCCGGTCGTCGTCGAAGACCTCTACGTCTACGAAGCGGTTGCTGCGCGGAACGTCTCCCTCGTCGGGCTGGTCGGTCTTGTAGTTGGTGAAGGTCCGGCCGTCGAAGCTGTAGAGGCCGCCCCAGGTGGCCAGCCACAATTGTCCGTGGCTGTCCTGGACCATATTCTCTACGGTCGTGCCGGCGAAACCGTTCTCGCGGCCGAAGCGGGAGAAAGAGTGGGGGGCCTGGGCGTAGGCCGCCAGGGCGCAGAGTGCCCACACGAGGGGCAACAGCCGGGTTTTTCTCATGGTTAACCTTTTTCAGTACAAAAATACACTTTTTTATGGATTTTGGACAATATTCCACTGAATCAGGACCATTTTCAACAGGAGTTTCCCCTTCAGTTGTTACCTTTGTATCGCAAAACAAGCAGTCCTAACCTTAAACAATATCCTGGATACTAACGGTTAATAATTGGTTTTTCGGGAGACGCGCCAGGAGCGTCTCCCTTTTTCGTGTCCGAAAAAGGGAGACGCCGCTCCCGCTATGACGGGGGAAGGGTTTGGGATGATTCTTGCAGAGGTTCGGGGGTTGTTTTACATTCCTTAATTCAAAGCAAGAAGTGTATGAGAAAGTGTTTCCGGGCATTGTGGCTGCCTGTCATCCTGTTGCTGTCGTGCAAGGCCGGCGGCGATGATCCTTCCCTCATTCAAATCGATTCCTTCTCGGAGAAGAGCAACGCCTCCTTTTTTGAAGAGGTCTATTCCGATATCCGCCTGCTGCCCCTGAACCTGGACGGCCACCTGCTCGGCTCGTCAAGCCAGGCGGGTCTGGATCGTGCCGGCGACGGGTATATCCTCACCGACACGCAGACGGAGGCCCTGTTGCTGTTCGGGCCGGATGGTTCCCTCCGGACCTACATCTCCAAGGTCGGACGCGGCCCCGGCGAATATACCTATCTCCAGACCTGCCGGTACCGGGACTACAAACTGACGGCCCTGGCCGACGACACGCATATCATCGAATATACGGAGGACGGGGAACTGTCCGCAGAATACTACCTCGACCATGCCTATATGGACCTCATGCTGTCCGAAGGCGAGGGCGCGACCTTGCTCATGACGCGCTATGACGGAGACGATGAAGTCTGCGACAGAATCATCTTCACGGACGGCTCGTACCGGCAGACCGCATCTTTCTTCCCCCAGAGCTTCCAGCTCTTCACCTTCGGATCGCATCTGACGAAGTTGGACGATGATGCGTATTTCTACGTCCCCCTGTCGGAGCCGAAGGTCTATAAATGCCGGGGAAACGAGGTCGTCAGCACCTACGAATTCAACCTGCACGGCAAAGGATTTCCGGAGTCTTTCCTGAAATCGGACGACTGGGAAGTCATGCTGGACGTCATGACGAACACCCCGGAGATCTATTACGTCGGCGAGGCCTTCGAGACCCGGGACTACCTGCTATTCGGGCTGGGAAACATCATCAGCGGCGAAGACCGGGACAGGGGAGTCTGGCTGATCGACAAAAAGGATATGTCCTCGCGGATCGAATATTATGACTACAGAGGCTCCGCGTTTGCCTTCTTCGGCCCGCCCCAGCTCCTGACCCCCGACAACGAAGTCGTCTTTGTCTGCGACGTCTCGCTCTACGACGATGTCAAGGACAGCGTCCCCGGCTTGTCACGCTATGCCTCCCTCTTCGAGAACTGCCCGTCGGACTACGCCCTGCTATTCTGTAAGATCAAATAGGATCGGAGGCGTCAGCCCAATAGCGACAACGGAGCTATTGGGCTATTGGGGGATGAATTCGTAAACGATATTGCCCTGCTGTTTGGGGGGAGCGTCAGCTTTGGCGGAGAACTTGGACAGGCGGGCGGCACGGATGGCAAAGGCGCGCAGGCAGCCATCCGTCGACGACACGGCCTCGTCCACCTTGGCCCCGATCACGGTCCCGCCGGGATTGACGGTGATCAGCACCGTCACCTGCCCTCCGCCCAGGCAGCGATACGCCGGAATCGGCAAATGACTGGCCTTGCGCCCCTCCAGGTAGTAGGACACCACCGAGGGCCCGGTATACACCGCTTCCTGCTTCTTTTCCTGTTTCTTGGGCACCACGGGCCCCGGATCGGCCACGTCGTCCTGCTCCACCTGATATCCCTTGGAAAGCTCCTCCTGCAGCCGCGCAGCGTCGCGGTAGAGCTGTTCCGCATCCGTCCCGCGATCATCCCGCAGGGCCCCGCGGTCCACGGCGACGCCCCGGATCGGCACCGAGCCCAGATCCTCCTCCAGCTTGCGGGCGATGCTCTCCTTGAACTCCACCTCCTTGCGCAGCCGCTCCACCTCCTCCTGGAGGCGCTCCTTCTCCTCCAGCTTGGAGAAATCCAGCACGAAGCTGTTCTCCTTCTTCAGGGAATAATCCAGACCCGCCAGCAGACAGATAATCACCACCGCGAGATGGACGATCACGGTGGTGTAGAGGCCTGCCTTGTCTTCGCTGGAGATCCGGCGCACGGGGCTGCTTATTTGATTTTCGCGAGGGACTTCTCGACGGTGGCTGTGATGATGTCGATGGCCACCTTGTTATGTCCGCCCTGCGGGATGATGATGTCGGCGTAGCGCTTGCTCGGCTCGATGAACTGGAGGTACATCGGCTTGACGGTGCGCGAATAACGCTCGATCACCCAGTGGACGTCCTTGCCGCGCTCGGTGATGTCGCGCGCCATCACGCGCATCAGGCGGTCGTCATCGTCCGCATCCACGAAAATCTTGATATCCATCTGGTCGCGCAGGCGCTTGCAGGTGAAGATCAGGATGCCTTCGATGATGATGACATCCGCGGGCTCCACGGTCACCGTCTCCGTCTTGGAACGGGAGCAGGAGATGTAGGAATACACCGGCTGCTGGATGGTCTTGCCGCGCTTGAGGTCCCGGAGCTGATCGCAGAGCAGTTCCCAGTCGATGGCGTCGGGATGATCGAAATTGTGGGCGCGCTTCTCCTCGTCGGAGAGGTCGCTGGAGTCCTTGTAGTAGGAATCCTGGGGGATGACCACCACCCGCTTGGCGTTGAGCTGCTCGGTGATGGCTTTGACGACGGTCGTCTTGCCTGAGCCGGATCCGCCGGCGATACCGATGACTAACATAACTAGAATTCTGCGTTTTTAGGAGTTCTCGGGAACGGGATGACGTCCCGGATGTTGGACATGCCGGTGATGAAGAGGAGCAGACGCTCGAAGCCGAGACCGAAGCCGCTGTGCGGGCAGGAGCCGAAGCGGCGGGTGTCGATGTACCACTCGAGGTTCTTGCGGCTCATCCCCAGCTCGTCGATGCGGTGCTCGAGCTTGCCCAGGTCGGCCTCGCGCTCGGAACCGCCGATGATCTCGCCGATCTTCGGGAAGAGCACGTCCATCGCGCGCACGGTCTTGCCGTCGTCGTTCTGCTTCATATAGAAGGCCTTGATGTCCTTGGGATAGCCCGTGAGGATGACCGGCTTGCCGAAGTGTTTCTCCACGAGATAGCGCTCGTGCTCGCTCTGCAGGTCGATGCCCCAGGCGACCGGATATTCGAATTGGACGCCGTCCTTCACGGCCTGCTCGAGGATGCGGATGCCCTCGGTATATTCCAGGCGGACGAACTCCGTGCCGATGACGCTGCGGAGCCGCTCGAGCAGCTCGCCGTCATAGCGGTCGTTCAGGAACTGGATATCCTCCAGGCAGTGCTCCAGGGCATAGGACACCAGGTGCTTGATGAAGTCCTCGGCCAGGTCCATGTTGTCCTTGATGTCATAGAACGCCATCTCGGGCTCGATCATCCAGAACTCCGCGAGGTGGCGCGGGGTGTTGGAATTCTCGGCGCGGAAAGTCGGGCCGAAGGTGTAGATCTCACCCAGGGCCGTGGCCCCGAGCTCGCCCTCGAGCTGCCCGCTGACAGTCAGGCTGGTCTGCTTGCCGAAGAAGTCCTTGGCATAGTCGATGCGGCCTTTCTTGTCGCGCGGGACATTCTCGAGATCGAGCGTCGTGACCTGGAACATCTGTCCGGCCCCTTCCGCGTCGGAAGCGGTGATCAGCGGGGTGTGGACGTAGACGAAGCCCTTGCTGTGGAAATACTCGTGGATGGCGAAGGCCATCTGGCTGCGCAGGCGCCAGATGGCGCCGAAGGTATTGGTCCGGGGACGCAGGTGGGCGACGGTGCGCAGATACTCGAAAGAAGTGTCCTTCTTCTGCAGCGGATAGCGCACGGGATCGCAGCCGCCATAGACGGTGATCTCCTCTGCGTGGACTTCAACGGCCTGGCCGCTGCCCACGGATTCCACCAGACGGCCGCGTACGCCGATGCAGGCGCCCGTGCTGATCTGTGCGAGCAGGGGTTCCGTGTCTGCATTCTTGTCCACGACAATCTGCAGGTTCTTGATGGTCGATCCGTCGTTGAGCGCGATGAATGCGATCTCCTTGTTCCCTCTCTTCGTGCGGACCCAGCCTTTGGCCAGGACCTCCCGGCCTGCTTCCATCGTGAGCAGGTCCTTCACCTTGGTTCGAAGTATTTCCTTCATTTTAGATTTATGGATTTTAAAAAGCAGCCCTCGTTGAAGGGGGCTGCTCGTATTCAATACTGCAAAGGATTATTTTGCAGGCTTTCTTGCGGAGTACATGATCTTAAGGGCGGAGCAGCGTCGCAGCTCCTGCTTAACATCTGTCACGATACCCATTCTGACGTCCTGGTCAGCCTTGATGGACACGGTCATGAGCTGGCGGTCGGCCTCGCTCAAAGCGTCACGCTCCGCGGCGACGAAGTCGCGGATGTCGTCCGTGGTGCGGAAGGCGTCGTTCAACTGGATACGGGCATCGGTACCGTACTGGGCCTGATACTGCAGGGTAGGGGAACCGATGTTGATGTACGAGTTGAGGTCCTTGCGATCCAGCTTGACGACTTCGGATGCTTCAGGCGTAGTGATTTTGACCTTCTGCTCGGTGTCACGCATCTGCGTGGTGACCATGAAGAAGAACAGGAGCATGAACACGATATCGGAGAGGGAACTGGAAGTGATCCCCGGCATTTCTTTTTTGCCGCCTTTCTTGAATCTTGACATAATCTTATCTCCTATTATCTTCTTTTACCGACGTCCTTAGGCTCCGCCTCGGAAATGTTCTGCGGGATACAGTCGCGGACGATCTTCTGCTGGTCTTCGTCGAGCATCGTATAAACCTTGCCGAACTCGCGCATCGAGAAGTCGTCACGCAGTTCGTTGACTGCCTTGACGAGTTCGTTCTGGACGGCGATATAGGCCTGGTAACTTGTACCACGGTCGTTCTGCAGGGAAATCACGCCCTTGGAGACAGGGTAGGTGCCCTTGCTGTAACCTTCGATCTCCTTCACTTCCTTCTCAGGAAGGTTCGGATCGTTGGCGGGGTTGCTAATGAACTCTTTAATCTTGTCTTTAAGCTGAGAGACGTCAATGGCATCGGAACCGGCAAGAATCCTATCGGCAGAGTTGATCTTCACCACGATGATGTTGCGCCGATTGACCTTCTGGTCCTCGACCTTCTGATTGGGATCAGGCATCGGGGGGAGACGACGGGAAAGTCCGAAGTGCGAACCCATCGTTGTGGTCATCAGGAAGTAGCACAACAACAGGAAAGCGATATCGGCCGTAGAACTCGAATTGATTGCTGGTGTTTTCTTAGCCATAATTACTTCTTGTTAGCGATGGCCAGACGGATTTCACCGACGATGATGGCAACAATGGCGCCGACACCGGCGATGGCCGTGAGGATCAGGATGGTATCAGTAAGTTTGAGCATGCCCTGGGAGACGGGAGTTCCCGTATAGCCCGGGACGGGGTTGCCCTTCGCAAGGATGTATGCCACCAGGGCCACAGCGACGACCGCAACCAGGACGATACCCATCTTGATGAGGGATTTCGGATTGTTTGCGACGCTGATGATCAGCCCGATGACGATCCAGCAGAAGAGGGCGATGCCGATCATGATCGCTGCCCAGGTGAGGAGAGCATTCGTGGCAGGCAGAGCGACGTCACCATCTGCAAAGCCCTTCACGAAACCCCACACCAGGAGAGCGACGCTGATGAGGATCAGCACCACCATTCCCCACTTGAATATCTTGTTGAGTTTCATTATTCAGTCGTTTAAACCGGGGTTTGAGGATTATTTCTTCTCGCTGTACTTGGTCAGCACGTCGATCAGGCTGATGGAGGAATCCTCCATGTCGATGGTGATGTTCTCGATCTTGGCGAGGATGTAGTTGTAGAAGACCTGGAGAATCATGGCGACGATGAGACCGCCGACCGTCGTGATAAGGGCGACCTTCATACCACCGGCAACAACGTTCGGGGAGATATCACCCGCAGCCTGGATGGCATCGAAGGCGTTGATCATACCGATAACCGTACCGAGGAATCCGAGGGACGGGGCGATGGCGATGAACAGGGAGATCCAGGAAAGGCCGCTCTCGAGCTGGCTCTGCTGGACGGAACCATAGGAGACGATCGTCTTCTCGACCACATCGAGGCCCTGGTCGTAGCGCAGGAGACCCTGATAGAAGATGCTGGCGACCGGACCGCGGGTGTTGCGGCAGACCTCCTTGGCTTTCTCGATACCACCTTCGTTGAGGGCAGCCTCGACTTTCTCCACGAGCTTCTTGGTGTTGATCTTGGAGAAGGAGAGATAGAGGATGCGCTCGATGGCGAGGGCAAGACCGATGATCAAGCAGATGATGATCAAGGACATGAACGCAGGACCACCTTCGATGAATTTCTGCTTGAGAGCCTGGTTGAGGGGCTGCTCGCTGCCGCTGAGAAGGTCAGCCGCGCTCATCTCCTGGGCGAATGCGTTTGCAGAGAAGGCCATAGCGCCTGCAACTGCCAAAAACCTGAAAAACTTTTTCATAATGAATTTGATAATGTATTAGTTGTGATTTATCCTATGATTCGTAATAATCTAAAAGCGGTGCAATTTAGTAAAAAAATTCCATTTATCAATACTTATTTTGAGATTTCGCCCTTGAGATTTTTCTCGAGCAGGGTCTTGACCTTCTCGTTATCTGCGTGTTCTCCCATCAGATAGAAGAGTTTACCCAGTGCGCTCTCGGTGGTGATATCGTGCCCGCAGACCACTCCGGCGTCCTTCAGGGCCCGGCCGGTGGCGTAGATATCCATATCCACGTCGCCGCTCAGGCACTGCGTGACATTGAGCAGGATCTTGCCCCGCGAAGCGGCCTCCCGGACCAGCGAGAGGAACCAGGGGCGGCTGGGGGCGTTGCCGGCGCCGTAGGTCTCCAGGATGACGGCGCGGGAGCCGTCCCCGAGCAGGATGTCGCGGACGGCCTGCTCCGTGATGCCGGGATGGAGCTTGAGCACGGATACGCGGGTGTCGAGTTTGGTATGGATGGAGACGCCCTTGCGGCGGTCGTAGCCGTAGTGGATGAAACTGTTGTTATATTTGATATTGATGCCGGCCGTGGCCAGGGGCGGGTAGTTCGGGGACTTGAACGCATCGAAGCCGGTGGCGTTGACCTTGACGCTGCGGTTGCCCCGGAGCAGCTGGGCGTTGAAGCAGATGCACACCTCGGGCACCAGCGGGTGCCGGTGCGAATCCTTGGCCGTGGCGATCTCGACGGCGGAGATGAGGTTCTCCTTGCCGTCGGTGCGGGGCTGCCCGATGGGGAGCTGGCTGCCGGTGAAGATGACGCTCTTGCCCAGGTTCTCCAGCATGAAGCTCAGGGCGGAGGCGCTGTAGGCCATCGTGTCCGTGCCGTGCAGGATCACGAAGCCGTCGTAGTCGTCGTAGCGGTCGCGGATGAGCCGGGCGAGCGACTGCCAGAGCGCGGGCTCCACGTCGGAGGAGTCGATCAGCGGGTTGAAGGTATAGGAATCGATCTTCATCGCGAACTTGCGCAGCTCGGGCACTTCCTCGAGGATGCCGCTGAAGTCGAAGGGCTTGAGCGTGCCGTCGGCGGGGTCTTCTTTCATGCCGATGGTGCCGCCGGTATAGATCAGCAGCACGGCATTGCGCACGGACTTCTCCGGGAACAGGTTGAAACTCAGTTTCATAGGGCAAAAAGTCTTTTGGCGTTTTCGGTGGTCGCGGCCGCGACTTCCTCGAGTTCCAGCCCTTTCTGGCGGGCGAGGAAGGCGGCGATCAGGGGGATGTAGGCGCTCTCGTTGCGCTCGCCCCGGTGCGGGACGGGGGTGAGGTAGGGGGCGTCGGTTTCGAGCAGGATGCGGTCCAGGGGGATGCGTTTGATCTCCTCGGCGATGGCGGCTTTCTTGAAGGTCAGCACGCCGCCGATGCCTACGTACCAGTCGCCGAGGCGCTGCACCCGGCGGAAGGTCTGCTCGCTGCCGCTGAAGGCGTGCAGGTTGCCCCGCAGACCGAGGTGGCGGCATTCGCCCAGGATGGTGAGGAAATCCTCCGTGGCCTCGCGGAGATGGATGTTGACCGGCAGGTCCCAGGATGCGGCGAGCTCCAGCTGCGTGCGGAAGGCCTCCTGCTGCTCCTTCTTGAACTCGGCCCCGTAGTGGTAGTCCAGCCCGATCTCGCCCACGGCCACGATGCCGCGACCGCGCCAGGCCTCCAGGGCGTCGATCTCGCGCCGCCAGTCCTTGTCCACGGAGCCGGGGTAGAGCCCGAGCATCGGCCGCAGCACGCCGGGATGCCGCTCCACGAGGGCGAACATCCGCCCCCGTTCGCGGGAATCCACGTCGGCCTGGAGCTGGATGCTTACACCTGCCTCGAGGGCGCGGCGGACCACCTCGTCCTCGCAGCCGTCGAAGGCCTCGTCGTAGCTGTGGGTATGCGTGTCGATAAACTCCATTATCATACAAATTTACACTTTTTTTGTATTAATGGTGCATCTTTGGAGCAGATCCACGCTCAGAAAGCCCTCCTCTTCCAGCAGCCCGGCCGCCCGCACCACCGGTGCATAGTCGATACCGGTCTCGCGGCAGATTTCGTCGAAGCAGATTCCCCGCTGCTCGTGCACCAGGCGGGCGATCTGCACGAGCCGCCCCACCTCGTCGGGGGGCAGGGCCGCCCCGAAACGCTCCTGAACGGCCTGCCCGAGCTCGGCCTTGCGGGTCAGGCGCAGGCGGCCGAGGCCGAGGATGGCGGGCAAGGCCTCGGGCGAGGCCACGGGGGCGGCCAGCTGTTCGCGGAGCAGCAGGTTGCAGCCCTGCGAGCGCAGGTCGTCGATGCGCCCGGGTACGGCGAACACGTCCCGTCCGTAGCCGGCGGCGAGGCGGGCGGTGATCATTCCGCCGCCCCTGAGGCGGGATTCGACCAGGATGGTGGCCCCTCCCAGCCCGGCGATGATGCGGTTGCGCCGCAGGAAATTGAAGGCCGCCGGGAAGGTGCCGGGGGGATAATCCGTTACCAGCGCACAGCCCGGCGTGGCGACCATCCGTTCCACGAAAGCCGTGTGCCGGCGGGGATAGACATCCTCCACGCCGACCGGGCTCACGCCGATGGTCGGGAGGCCGCAGTCCAGCGCGGCAGCGTGGGCGGTGATGTCCACCCCCAGGGCCAGGCCGCTGACGATCAGCGGTTTGCAGGGTGCCTCGCCGAGGGCCCGGACGATGCGCTGGCAGCAGGCCCGGCCGTAGAGGCTCTGGTCGCGCGTGCCGACGATGGACACGGCGGGCCGCCCGCCGAACAGCTCCCGGGCGGGGGTGGCGCTGCGCACATAGAGCAGCAGGGGGGCGTCGGGACATTCCCGGAGGGCCTCCGGGTAGCCCTCGTCGAAGATGTCGAGGAACTGGACGCCGCGCGCGGAGAGTTGTTCGTATTCCTGCTGCGCGGCTTCGAGCGCGGCTGGGCCTATGCTGCCGGCGCGGGCGTTGTAGGGCCCGAACAGTTCGAGCCGTTGCTGCTCGGAGAGTGCGAACACCGCTTCGGCGGAGCCGAGCGCATCGATCAGGTTGTGGGAAAACTTCGGCTCATTGCCGAAGATGGCGTTGAGCGCGATGGCGCTCACCACGGGTGCAGAATCTTTGTCCATTTCTCATAGTGTTTATGTTTCGGGACAAATATAAAAAATCCGGCTGAGCAAATCAACCGGATTCTCTATCTTTCTGCCAGTTATACGCTACAGGATCAGCAGGGCGTCGCCGTAGGGACCGAAGCGATAGTCGCCCTCCAGGGCGGTGCGGTAGGCGTTCATCACCTTGTCATAGCCGCCGAAGGCCGCCACGGACATCAGCATCGTGGATTCCGGGAGGTGGAAGTTGGACACGATGGCGTCGGGGATGGAGAACTCGTAGGGCGGGAAGATGAACTTGTTGGTCCAGGTGTCGTTGGCGCGGACTTCGTGGTCCGTGGTCACGTAGGTCTCCAGGGCTCGGATCACGGTCACGCCCACGGCGCAGATCTTGCCGCCGGCGCGCTTGGTGCGGTTGATTTCGGCGGCGGCCTGCTCGCTGATGATGATGCGTTCGCCGTCCATGCGGTGCTTGGAGAGGTCCTCCACGTCCACGGTGCGGAAGTGGCCGATGCCCATATGCACGGTGATGAAAGTCTTCTCGATGTCGTGCAGGATCATCCGGTTGAGCAGTTCGCGGCTGAAGTGCAGCCCGGCCGCGGGGGCGGACACGGCGCCTTCGTATTTCGCGAAGATGGTCTGGAATTCCTCGGCGTCCCTGGCGGTCGGAGTCTGCTTGACCCACTCCGGCACGGGGGTCTGGCCGAGGGCGAAGAGCGCGGCTTTGAACTCCTCGTAGGGGCCGTCATAGAGGAAACGCAGGGTGCGTCCGCGGGAGGTCGTGTTGTCGATCACTTCGGCGACCATGCTCTCGTCTTCGCCGAAATAGAGTTTGTTGCCGATGCGGATCTTGCGGGCCGGGTCCACGATCACGTCCCAGAGGCGCTGCTCCTTGTTGAGTTCGCGCAGCAGGAAGACCATGATGTCGGCGCCCGTCTTTTCCTTCTTGCCATAGAGCTTGGCGGGGAAGACCTTGGTGTCGTTGAGCACGAAGCGGTCGCCCTTGCCGAAGTAATCGATGATATCCTTGAACTGCCGGTGCTCGATCTCGCCGGTGTCCTTGTGCAGGACCATCAGTTTGCATTCGTCGCGCCACTGGACGTGTCCGTCCACTTCGGGCATCAGTTCCGTGGCGATCTTCTCCTGGGGGAGTTCGAAATCAAATTGAGAGAGTTTCATGCGTTACAAATTGACAAAGCAATTTTTATACGGCAAGACCTCGCAAAAAGTTTCACACAACCCGAAACTTTTTATTTCTTCTTCGCGAGGGCTTGTTTGCGCTCGATGAGCTGCATGTTGCGGGTGGCGGCGTAGTCCTCGGGGTCGAGTTTGAGGGCCTTTTTGTAATATTTGATGGCCTGTTTGTCGTTGTTCTTGACCACCTGCTGGTAGGAGCCGAGGTTGTCCAGGAAGACGGGGTTCTTGGGGAAGAGTTTGTTCATCCGCTCGGAGATCTCGCGGAAATACTCGTAGCTGGCGGGGGTGCCGGTCTGGAAGAAGAGGGCGCAGTATTCGCCGATGCCCTGCTGAAAAAGATCCGTATCGACGCTTTCCCCGTCGAGGGTCCAGGCCGGACGGGCGGTGGCATTTCGCTCGATGAGCGCCTTGATCTCCGCGGCGGCCATGTCCGGGCTCTCCTTCTCGTAGTCGGTCAGGGCCGTGATCTTGAGGAAATGCCAGCGCAGTTCGTCCGGATGTTCGGCGATCTGCTTGTCCAGGACCTTCAGCGCCTCGCCGAAGAGTTCCTCATCGTAAGTGACGTCCTCGAAATAATTGATATCGTTGCCCTCGGAGTCTTTGAGGGTCAGGGACGGCTGCTGCCCCAGGTAGCGCCGCTCCCCGGGCTTGGGCACGATCTCCGTCTTCTGGCTTTTCGTAAAATAATAATTGAAGCGGGCCACGGGAATGGCCGGATCGTCCGGGCTGGCGGTCTCCCAGCGGTCGAGCAGGGTCTCTACGCCTACGCCGGAATACCCGACGTTGCGCACCAGGCGCTCGTAGCGGGCCTGGAAGTCTTCGGTGGGGAGCTCTTCCTGCGCAAAGGCGGCGCAGGTCATCAGCAGGATCAGGGCGATCGGGGCGATCAGTTTCTTCATATTCATACGTTCATCAAAATCCGGCGGCCCTTGGGAAGGAGGTTGTTGCATCGCGAACCGATGTTCTTGACGAATCCCAGCGGGTGGCCGAGGTAGGTGATCACATTGTAGCCGGGTGCGGCCTGGGGCAGGACGAGCGCATCCCGGTGGAGGTAGCGCAGGGCCGTGGGCAGGTCCACGTCCGCACACGGATAGTCCTCTCTATCAAATTTTATGCTCAAAGCGTAGTCGGGGTCGGGCAGGAACTCTTTTCCCAGCTGCCCGCCTTTGCGCAGGCCGCTGCGGACGGGGTGCAGGGCGGCGAGGTCCGCGCGGGGGGACACCCGCTGCGGGGCCGTCTTCTGCAGCGCCCCGGCCCACTGTCCTTCGCCCGGGACCACGCCGGCTTCGAGCAGGTGGCCGTGGGGGGTGAGGCGTACGCCCATCTCCTCGAACTCGGCTTCCGGCGGGAGGATTTCGCCGCCGAGGGTTTCGGCGGCCCAGGCGAGGTTGTCGTCGTTCTCGGCGGCCTCGTAGGTGCAGGTGCTGTAGAGCAGCCAGCCGCCTTCGCGCAGGGCGGGCCAGACGTCCGCGAGGATGCGGCGCTGGCGGGCGGCGCAGAGCTCCACCACCGCGGGGCTCCATTCCTGCCGGGCACGGGGGTCTTTGCGGAACATGCCTTCGCCGCTGCAGGGGACGTCGGCGACGATGATGTCGAACCAGCCCGCGAGCGAGGCGAAGGCTCCCGGGTCGACGCTCGTCACCACGACATTCGGGTCTCCCCAGCGTGCCACATTATCATCCAGCACTCCTACGCGTGCCTTCATTACTTCATTCGCTACCAGCACGAAAGCGTCTCCGCACAGTTCCCGCAGCGACGCCGCCAGATCCGTCGTCTTCCCGCCGGGACTCGCGCACAAATCCAAAACCCGAATCGGTCTTTTTGGATCGTTCTGCCGGGAAGCGGCGGCAAGGGGCTCCCCCGAAAAACCGTGGCCGCCCGTGGCCTCGTGAACGGGAGGGGCCCAACCGTCAGGTTGGGAGGGATGAGCGCAGCGAAGTTTTGCGGAAGCAGTTGCCTCAGGTCGCAAAACTTCAGTAATGGGAATGCGTTCGACGTCGTCGAAACAGTAGCAGATGAGTTTGAGGGCGTCGTCGGGTGCGGCGGCGATAAAGTCGCGCACGGACACCGGCTCGGCGACCTCCGGCATCGCGGCTTTGAGCGACTGCTTCGTCGCCGAGAGCACGAGCCGGCGCAGCCGGTCCGTCTTGACGACCTTGCGCTCCGAGCGCTCGCCGATCACCGGCGCGATCACATCCACGCCGATCTCCGTCGCCTTCTCCACGAACCACTCATAACGGTCGATATTCTTGGTCGGGCAGACCGCCATCGTCAGCTGGTAGGGATGCGCCCCGAAGCCGGGAACGCGCTCCAGGACGCGCGCCTCCGCGCCCTTCGCGTCGGCGATCTCCAGCGCGCAGCGGTACAGCGTGCCGCGCCCGTCGATCACGGAGATCTCGTCGCCCGCGCGGTGCCGCAGCACCCGGACGCAATGCGTCGCTTCCTCCTGGTCCAGCCGGACCCGGGAATCGAGGATATCGTCGGAGAAGAAGAGTTCCATCTACTTGAACAAAGCTTTGACCAGGGCCGGCACGTCGGCCACCTTGATGATGCGCAGCCCCTCCGGCTTCACCTCCACCTTGGAGAACGAAGACACGAAGAAACGCTTGAAGCCCAGGCGGGCGGCTTCCTGCACGCGGCGGTCGATCTGCCCCACGGGACGGATCTCGCCGCTCAGGCCCACCTCGCCGGCGAAACACACGTCGGACGGGATGGCGAAATCGAAATTGGACGACAGGACCGCACAGATCACCGCGAGGTCGCAGGCCGGATCCGTAACCCGCAGGCCACCCGCCATGTTGAGGAAGACGTCCTTGGCGCTCAGGTGGAACCCGGCCCGCTTCTCCAGCACGGCCAGGAGCATGTTGAGCCGCCGCACGTCGTAGCCCGTCGCGCTGCGCTGGGCCGTCCCGTAGACGGCGCTGCTGACCAGGGCCTGGACCTCGAAGAGGAAGGAACGCGTCCCGTCCAGCATCGCCGCGACCGCCGTGCCGCTGAGTCCCTGCTCATGCATCGGGATCAGCAGTTCGGAAGGATTGAGGACCGGCCGCAGGCCCGCGCCCGTCATCTCGAAGACCGCAAGCTCCGCCGTGGAGCCGAAACGGTTCTTGATGCTGCGCAGGACGCGGTAGGAACCGCGGTTCTCGCCTTCGAACTGGAGCACGACATCGACGATGTGCTCCAGGATCTTCGGGCCGGCGATGTAGCCGTCCTTCGTGATGTGGCCGATCAGAATCACGGCGACCCCGCTCTCCTTGGCGAAGCGCAGGAGCGTGGCGGCCACTTCCTTGATCTGGGTCACGGAGCCCGGCGTGGACTCCACGCTGCCCGTGTACATCGTCTGGACCGAGTCCACGATCATCAGCTGGGGATGGACGGCTTCGGCCTCTTCCAGGATGTTCTCGATGCAGGTTTCGCTGTAGATCAGGCACTCGGAGGCGTCGCCGCCGAGGCGGTCGGCCCGCATCTTGACCTGGCGCACGCTCTCCTCGCCCGTGACGTAGAGGGTCTTGAGCTCGGGGCAGCCCAGGGGGATCTGGAGCGAAAGGGTGGACTTGCCGATGCCCGGCTCGCCGCCGATCAGCACCAGCGACCCGGGCACGATGCCGCCGCCGAGGATCCGGTCCACCTCGGCGTTGCCCAGCGAGATGCGGGGCTCGTCCGAGGACTGGATGTCCTTGAGCCGCTGGGGCTTGCGCACGGAGCCCGCGGACGTATTCCTCGCCCGCTGGGGGCCGGCCTCCAAGACCTTCTCCACCATGGTATTCCATTCCCCGCAGGCGGGGCAGCGCCCCATCCACTTGCTGCTCTCGTTGCCGCACGACGTGCAGTACCAGAGCGACTTGCTTTTCGATCCCATCGTCGCCATTGCACAAAACCGCCACCCTTTCGTAGGTGGGAAGACAAATTTAATAATTAAATGTGAAGTATTTTCATTATTTTTGTTCGATAACCGA
>JAEEGJ010006273.1_pt1 | contig 35891 bp, 31 predicted proteins | sample 8958761 | NCBI WGS metagenome assembly JAEEGJ01 (sample SAMN16246546, study PRJNA631951) | gut metagenome | biome: gut microbiome; feature: rumen; material: RS-attached | host: Bos | place: Iran: Karaj | collected 2018-10
GGCATCCGCTGGATGAAAATGACAGACCCCAGCGGCATGGACACCCCATCGGACATAGGCACATATCTTATATGGCAGCAGCCTCACATAATCTATCTGGCCGAACTGCTGCGCCGTGCCGGGCGTGATGTGTCACAGTATGCCGGTCTGATAGACAGCACCGCCCTATTCATGACTGACTTTGCGGTCATGGACCGTACCGGCCGATATGTGTTGCGCGGCTGCATTCCGGCTCAAGAGACCTTAAAGCCCAATGTCACGGTCAATCCGCCGTTTGAACTTGCCTACTGGAAATACGGACTAAATACAGCCAGACGCTGGCGCATCAGTTCCGGTCTTAAACCTGATGCCCGTACGGACGATGTCCTGGCCGGCCTGTCACCTCTGGCAAGCCTTGACGGAGTATATCTGGCAGCCGAGTCTGCCCCTGACACCTGGCAGAACGCAGACCTTACATCGGACCATCCCGCCATGCTGGGCGCATACGGAATGTTGCCTGCCACAGACCTTGTAAACCCGGAAGTGATGAACGCCACCCTGACCAAGGTTTTGGAAGAGTGGCACTGGGAGCGTACCTGGGGCTGGGATTTTCCGCTCACGGCAATGTGTGCCACACGCCTTGGGCGCCCCGATGCTGCGATTGATGCCCTGCTTATGGATGTACCTACCAATACATACCTCGTTAACGGTCACAACTGGCAGAACAGCAGCCTGCGCTGTTACCTGCCGGGCAACGGAGGCCTGCTTACCGCAGTAGCCATGATGTGCGCCGGATATGACGGCTGCCGGCAAAAGAATCCAGGTTTCCCTAAGGACGGACGCTGGCGCGTGCGCTGGGAGGGGTTGCTCCCGCTCCCTTAACCGGTATCACTTGCCCGGAGCTATACCCGGGACGTTTACCTGACGCTGCGATGATGTCATGCGGTCATACGTGACATTCCTCACGTCAAGGTTACGCACTGCTGTTGCCTGGCTCTTGAACTGGCTTATCTCTTCTACATGTATGTTCTCCAGAGTGACATCCTCTATGGGTTGGCGCTCATCGCCGTTTATCTCATATATGGCATCGGCCTGACGGACGTTTATGTTGCGTACGGTTATGCCTTTGATACGGGTAATGGCGGTTTCAAATGTGGGTACTATGTCACGCCACTGGTAGAGCACATCGGTATCGATGGCAAAGACGCGCATCATGCTTGAGGCCGATACGTTATCGACCGTGATATCCTCTATGAATCCGCCGCGGCGGTGGTTGGTCTTGATGTAGAAAAGCCTATAGACCTCGGTCGATGAGCTGCAGTCATGCATATAGACGCGTCTGACGCCGCCCGACATCTCGCTGCCTATTCCCAATACGGTGTGGCCGTTCACTATATTGCAGTTACGTATCACGATGTCACTGGATGGTGTGCCAAGCCGCCATCCGTCCTGGTTGCGGCCGGCCTTGATGACCACTCCGTCATCGCCCTGGTCAAAACGGCAGTCCTCCACTATGGCGTGCTGTGTCATCTCCAGGTCTATGCCGTCATTGTTGTGGCCGTGCGCATAGACATCAAGATTGTGCGCCCACACATCGCGGCACATAAAGAGGTGGATGGTCCAGAATGGGCTTTCACGTATATGGAACCCGTCCAACTGGACGTTGATGCATCGGTTGAAGTGTATCAGCGCAGGGCGCATCCGGACTCCGGGAGCCTCCATGTGGCGGTATTCTACAGGCACTCCGGTTGACAGCATGGCGTAGAGCTGGCGTGTGGCGTCTATGTGTGACTGCGGACGGTCAAACCACGTGCGCCACAGATCCATTTTGGGAGCCAGCGTTCCGCTACCGCTTATGGCTATGTTCTCACAGCCATAAGCATAGACCAGCGGTGACAGGCCCATGCATTCAGCTCCCTCCCACGATGTCCTGACAGCGGGCAGGTAAAGCTCCGGGTCATCATCAAAAACCACTGTGGCACCATCGGACAGATAGAGATTGCAACCGCTCTCAAAATGTATGGGACCGGTTATCCACTCTCCTTCGGGTACGACCACACGTCCGCCACCGGCCTTGTGGCAAGCAGCCATGGCGCGGGCAAACGCCTGTGTATTGGCCTTGACATTGCCTTTTTTTGCTCCGTATCTGGTTATCGGGTAATCCTTGGCAGGAAAACTGTGCATCTGCAGCGGCTCAAAACTGAAAGGAACCTCGGGTGCGGTTACCGTGGTCTGGGCGCTTAGTATGGCGAATGCGGACAGACAGATTGCTGTCATGATGGTTCTTATACGCATGATGGTCTGGTGTTATTTGTTTACAACGTATTTTTGGAAGAAGTCCAGAAAATATGGCCAGTTGGCTCCGGCCTCATGACCACCGGGGTGCTGACGGAAACTTATATCACCGTCCAGCAGTTTGTTAACGCCGGGAAACAGATCTGTCCCTATGCCCTTGAGCCCAAGGAACTCATATATCTCCGATGCCTTGGCAGCGCTTATGAACGATCCGTTTATGTCAACCCACTGCTCGGGTTCCGATACCGCACCTACCGATATGAATATGGGACGGGGGGCGCAGATGCCTATCAGCTCATGCTGGTCAACTGGCAGCGCATCCCAGCTGCTCTCCACGCTTGAGTAGCGTATCATGTTGCCGGCCACCCAGTGGTAGGAGTCCCAGGCACAGGTGTTGTCAAGAGTCTCGCCGCAGTCACGACGCCAGGCAGGGGCTCCGGCACGGCCCGATGAGCATACCATGGCCGTGGCTATGCGCTCATCGAAAGCCATTGTGACCAGTGCGGCCTTGCCGTAACGCGACACGCCCTCTATGGCCACCTTGCGGGCATCGAACAGGCGGTCGGTCTCCAGATAGTCCACCAGCTTGGAGACTCCCCAGCCCCAGGCACGCAGCACGCCCCAGTCATCGGGCTTGCGGTACTGCCCTTTGTTGCACAGGCCTATTATGCCGCTTGTAAGTCCGTGGCCGGAGTCAGGCTGGACGGAGTTGGGCAGGATCTGGGCGGCGGCCCAGCCGCGCTCCAGCACCTGCTGCTGCCAGCTTACCTGACCGCCCCAGGTCATGGGCAGGCCCAGCATGTATGAGTAATCCACTATTACCGGCATCGGTCCTGCGGCGCCTTTTGGCCACATAACCTGTGCCTGGATATCGACAGTGATGCCTGGATATGATGAGTTGTCCACCAGACCGCTCAGCTCACGGATGGTTACGTCAATGCCGCCCACGCGGCCGTCGTACTCACGTTTTACTGTCCAGTTTACGGCAGGCACGTTATCGGGGATACGGCCATAGACATTGATTTCATAAAAGTCTCGTATCTCGGGCTTGCGCACCTTATACCATTGGCGGGCGTTTTTGATTTTCCTGCCGCTGAATGTGGTGAACGGGTCCGGATAGAACGGGTACGGATTGGCCTTGAGCTCGTCATAATTGGGACGCAAGGCGGGGTCTGTGGCCTGACCGTCACGGCGCGGACGGGTCTCAGTTACCCCAATCTGGCGTTTCATGTCTTCATAATCGGCCCTTGTAGCCCGGTCAAGACTGTCCTGGTTCACCCTCTGGCCACCTCCGAAGAACTGGGCCGAAGCCGTCATGCCCGATAAGGCAAACATTACAGATAACAATAATCCTCTCATAACATTTATGTTCAATGATGTAAAGATAATTGATTTTCCGGACTAAAACCTGTACTTTTACAATCAGAACTTTTTTAATCTCAATATTGCTATGACAGATTTTCTTGAATTATGCAAGGCGCGCTACTCGGTGCGCTCATTCTCGGACCGCAAGGTGGAGCCGGCTAAACTTGAAAAGATACTTGAGGCAGGACGTGTGGCGCCTACTGCCGTGAACTTCCAGCCGCAGGTCATTTATGTGCTTCAGAGCCCCGATGCCGTGGCCAAGATGGCCAGCGTCACACCGTACATGTTCCATGCTCCGCAGGCACTGCTGGTGTGTTATGACGAAGATATCTGCTGGAAAAACCGTAAGCATGAGGAGGAAGGACATTCCGCCGGCGAGATGGATGCCACAATCGTACTCACCCATATGATGCTCCAGGCCTGGGAACTGGGCATCGGCTCCTGCTGGGTATGCAGCTTTGACTTCAAGGCCACCCGCCAGCTGTTCAACCTGCCGCCCAACATCAAGCCCGTTGCGCTCATGCCAATCGGCTATGCCGCTCCCGACGGTGTGGCATCGGACCGTCACCCCAAGCGCAAGCCCCTGTCAGAGACCGTCCGCTACCTCTAATCCCGCCAAAGGGGGAACGGGCTGATCAGTCAATGATCTTGTACACCACAATCATGATAGCTATAGTGAACACCATGATCATTGCCAGTTTTGTTCCGATATTTCTCTTGGTGGACAGTCTGTCCAAGGGAATGGGACTGATGCCACGCTCCTGATTGTATTTGTCATAACTGGTCCGGATCATATTAAATGTCTCCTGAGCCCGGTCTCCATTCACGCCAAGATTATAACGTGACGGGGCCGATACCTCATCGGACCATATAAGCAGCTGTCCTGAAACCATATCAACGTTCCTGATATCGGAATACATGAACTCTACCCTTCTGAAACTGAGAGGTTTTCTTATCTCAAGACGGTCGTTATACACAATCATGACCGGTTTGTTTCTCCAATACAGGTCCATGACAAATGCTGCCAGGAATGGTACAACCAGCACCACGGTAATCAGAATATCAATAATAGACTGATCTTTATCGAAAAACAATTTAATTATCACCAGGATCAGAATCAAAAAGGCATATATCAGACTAGCCCATGTTTTTGATTCATAGTGCTCGTGTAAAACTCTAATCTGTCCCATAATTACTGTTTAGGTTTACGGCCGGCGCGACGCAGGGCATCGGCAATGATCCATTGCAGCTGGCCGTTCACGCTGCGGAACTCGCTGGCGGCCCACTCTTCTAGGGCCGTCATCGTAGCAGAGTCCACTCTCAGCAGAAAGCTTTTTGAATCAGCGTCTTTAGCCATCTGTCAGTTTTTTTAATTATAAAGAGTACCGGCGTTAACCACAGGTGCTGCGGGCTCATCGCCGCACAGAACTACCAGCAGGTTGCTTACCATTGCGGCCTTGCGCTCCTCGTCAAGTTCTACAACACCGTCTTTCTTGAGGTTGTCAAGAGCCATCTTTACCATTGATACGGCACCCTCAACTATCTTCTCGCGGGCGGCGATGATGGCATCAGCCTGCTGGCGGCGCAGCATTACGGCTGCAATCTCGGGAGCGTAAGCCAGGTAGTTGATGCGGGCTTCTACAGCCTCGATTCCGGCTATTGCCAGACGCTCGTTCAGGGTCTGCTTAAGAGCCTCGTTAATCTCATCGGCACCTGAGCGCAGGGTTACGTCATCGGCCGGGTTGCTGTTCTCATCGTAGTTGTATCGGCCGGCAACCTGACGCAGGGCTGCATCGGACTGTACCGATACGAAGTTCTCAAAAGCTCTCATGGTCGAGTTGAGAGTGGTTACGCCGCCTGTGGTCTGACCCATGGTCTGTGAATCGATCTCAAACAGAGCCTTATAGACATCCTTGATCTTCCATACCATTACCAGACCAATCATGATGGGGTTACCGCTCTTGTCGTTGACCTTGATGGCCTCGGCGTTGAGGTTGCGGGCGCGCAGTGAGATTTTCTTTTTTGTATAGAAGGGGTTGACCCACCAGAAACCATTGGCGCGGAATGTGCCACGGTACTTGCCGAAGAATACCATTGCGCGGGCCTCGTTTGGTTCCAACTGTACGAATCCTACAGTCATGATGATAAGCACCACAAACAGTATCGGTATGATTATTGCAGGTGCGGTAAGTGTCACTCCGCTCCATGCCATAACGCCAATCATTGCAAACACCAGAAGCAGTCCTATGAAACCGCTCATCTTAAATCCTTTGAATTCAAATTCCTTTGTTTCCATAATACTTTATTGTTTTAATGTTGTTTTGATATCATTTTGATATCGCAAATGTAAACACCATTTTTCAACCCGCCAAGCGTTTAGCGAATTTTAACAATTGACGCAAAGTGGTCGTTTAAGAATGCGTCACTTCAGTCCGTTCTGGCTGCTGTAGGTAAGGCGGAATCCGTCGCCCTCGGCCATCATGTCGTTGCCGCCGTTGTTACCGTCGCTCTTTACGCCCTGGCGCTTGCCCGTGAGCAGGTCATCGCACAGGTTCTTGATATCGGTAACACGCTTGGGACTCTCCAGGTTATCGCCGCTGTAGTGTCCGGGATACAGGAAACGTATATCGTTGTCCTTCATGTATTTCTCAACCTTCTGGGCCGATGCCTTCACGTTCGATAAATACGTAAACACCAGCAGGTTGGTAGATCCGAAAGCATCACCGCTGAATCCGTAATGATTTGCCTTGTCAAAGAATGTAACGCTGCCCGATGTATGACCGGGAGTGAACATCACCTCCAGCTTGCGCCCGCCCAAGTCAATGGTCTCACCATCGGTCAGGTGCTTGATCTGGCCCTGGTACCGGCGCTGGCTGTTTCGCAGCATCTGCTCATCGGCAGGACCTATCCAGACCTCAGGGAACGGTCCTACCCCGCCCACGTGGTCACCGTGTCCGTGGGTCAATATCATTGTTACGGGCTTGGATGTAATACCTGCTACAATCTTGTCAAGCCCCGGAACGCGGGTCCCGGCATCTATCAGTACAGCACGGTCATTTCCCTCCACCAGATAGAGGGACTCGTTATAAGTGCGGTGTCCGTTACCTATCCAGGTGTGCTCGTCCAGCTGGCGGAACACCACCTCATCATCCTCATAAACCACTTTGCCGCGAAGGTCACGGCTGTTGACATCACTACCCTGAGCCATCATCAGCCCGGGAACAAAGCAGAACAGGATTGCTGCAAGAATATTCTTTTTCATATTATTCAATAGGTTTAGTAGGCTGCATATCCCAGCCGGTTATAGTAGAGAAATAAGGTATCAGGGCGTAGGCCAGCTTGATGTGAGCCTTCCAGTTGGGGTGCCAGTCGGCGCCCAGCTCCTGGTCATTGTCCAGATGAACGGCCTGGAACATCCCGTCGTAATAGACGTTACGGTAACCGCACTCCTCAACGCACTCGCGCACAAAGTCAAACAGCAGTTTGTCAACCTTGGTCGAAACGCACAGTATGGGGTGATCCTCACCGTAATAATCCTTGATGGCCTTGATAAGACGCTTGTAGTTGCGCTTAAACGGATCACGCATGGGTTGGCGCTCTGTCGAAAAATCGTTCTGTCCCAGATAGATCATGGTAATATCGGGCTTAAGGTCTCCCGGCTCCCATTTGGGCTGACGTGCATTGTCAAACGTACAGCCGTATCGGTCGGGCATATACCAGCGCGACTGACGGTCGCTGTCATCGTAATTACGCGTAATGCCTTTGCCCGAATGCGACACCGTAACGAAATCGGCATCGAAATACCGGGCCAGCAGAGCACAGTATGTCTTGGAAGTGTTTTGGGTCTCGGGAGTGTATCGGTTGCGCGCCACACTGTTCTCAATGCCGTATCCGCAGGTGTATGAATCGCCCACAAACTCTATCAGACGTTCCTTGACCGGCGCAGCCTGCAGCAGTCCCTTATCGGTCAGGAACTCATGGAATGTAGTACGGCCCTGATCGGCCTCGGTGCGTTTCTGGATTATCACCGTATGGCTGGCCTGCTTCTTGCCTTTCTTGCTGAAATCGGCACTGCTTACAATGGTGAGCAGAGTATCGGAACTGTTGATACACAACACCTTATCAGCCTCAGCGCTCATCTCGCGGTCAATCCACACGTTAAAATAATCCTTACCCGTGTCCGATGCACGCACAGCCAGATAATCGCCCTGGAACGATATCTTGGCGTATGTGGAACTCCAGTCAAAACTCACATCGCCGTCAGCGGCCAAGGTACGGCCCACGTATGTGATGCGGCTGTCCGATGCCGAAGTACTCTGCACGGCCGATGCAGGCACAGAGACCAAAAGGGCGAGAATGAAGGTAATACCGGATATTTTCATAATGAATGCTGGTTAGTAAGTTCAATATGCAAATATACTCTTTTTAGTTATCTTTGTACGCGTTATGGAGAGTTTTCTGCAGATAGACGGATTGTGCAAATCATTCGGTGACCGTGTGATCTTTGACGGCCTCTCGCTCAATATCAATCAGGGTGAGAAGGTGGGCCTGATAGCACACAACGGCCAGGGCAAGAGCACCCTTCTGGACGTGATTGCCGGTAAGGCCGATTACCGCAGCGGCACCATCACATTCCGCCGTGACATCCGCACTGCCTACCTGGTGCAGACCCCGGTTTTCCCAAAGGGTGCAAACGTGCTGACCGCCTGTTGCCCGGAGTCCGATGAGGACAAGCTGCTGCGAGCCCGCCAACTGCTCACCAAGTTGGGTGTGCCCGATTTTGATAAACCCATTGACCAGCTCTCCGGAGGCCAGGCCAAACGTGTGGCATTGGCACAGGCACTTATGCAGGAGCCCGATTTCCTGATACTGGACGAGCCAACCAACCATCTTGACGTGGAGGTCACGGAATGGCTTGAGGATTATCTGACAGCCAGCCGACTGACTCTTTTCATGGTAACCCATGACCGATACCTGCTGGACCGTGTGTGCAATCGCATCATAGAGATAGATGACTTCCGCGCCTACTCCTATCAGGGCAATTACAGCTACTATCTGGAAAAGCGCCAGGAGCGACTGGATGCCGAGTTATCGCAGCGCGAAAGTGACCTGAACCTCTACCGCCGCGAGCTGGACTGGATGCGCCGCATGCCCTGCGCCCGCGGAGGCAAGGCCCGTTACCGCAAGGAGTCGTTCCACCAGTTGGAGGAGCGCCTGCAGCACCGCCGCGACGAGCAGTGCGTGGCACTGGATGTCAAGGCATCGTACATAGGTAAAAAGATATTCGACATTGAACATCTGAATAAAGCGTTCGATGACAAGATAATACTCAAGGACTTCAGCTACATCTTTACCCGCTACGAGAAACTGGGTATAATTGGCGAGAACGGCGTAGGTAAATCCACATTCCTCAAGCTTCTGCTGGGCATTGAGCAACCAGACAGCGGTGTCATCAGCCGCGGAACGACATTAAAAATAGGATACTACTCGCAGGAGGGGCTCAAATTCCCCGACGATGCCAAGGTGATTGATGTGGTGACCGCCATTGCCGACCATATAGTCCTGGATGACGGGCGCCGCATGTCGGCCGGGCAGTTCCTGCAGAAATTCCTCTTTACGCCCAAGACGCAGTACAGTTACGTGAGCAAGCTGAGCGGAGGCGAGCGCCGCAGGTTGTATCTGTGCACCATCCTGATGCAGAGCCCCAATTTCCTGATTCTGGACGAGCCCACCAACGACCTGGACATCATGACCCTGCAGGTGCTCGAGGAGTACATCGCACAGTTCAAGGGATGCGTGATTGTGGTTTCGCATGACCGGTACTTCATGGACAAGATTGCCGAGCATCTGCTGGTGTTTGAGGGCGACGGCAAGGTCACAAACTTCCCCTCATCGTACAGCGACTACATGGAGTACAAGGTGCTCAAGGAGGATGAGGAGAAAGCCGCAGCCGCCGCAAAAGCAAAGCCCCAGCCGGATGGAGGCCAAAGCCAACGCCAACGCCAAAGTTCCACAACCGCAAAACTCACCTTCAAGGAGAAACGCGAGATGGAGCAGATAGAGCAGGAGCTCCAGCAGCTTGAAGAGGAGAAAGCCCTGTTAGAGCAAGAGCTGAACAGCAGCACCCTGCCCTACGACCAGCTCCAGCAGAAATCCGCCCGGATAGGCCAAATCATAGAGCGCACCGACGCCATAACCATGCGTTGGCTCGAACTCAGCGAAAAATAAATCATTAAGTACAGTCTCTATTGCGTATTTTATTATATTCGCGGTATGAGAAAGAGCCTTATATTACTGACCATCCTGCTGGCATCCTGCACAGGAGCACAGCAGAGCGTGAACAATAGTGTGGCCGATGGCCGCAGGTACTGCAATCCGCTGCCTATGGTGATAGGTACGGGAGGCAACGCATCGGGCGACGTATCGGTAATGCGTGACGATGACGGCCGATACTACATGTTCTGCACCGGAGGCGGCGCCTGGCACAGCGACAACATGCTGGACTGGGAATTCACACCCGTACAGCGCGTGCCCGTGGCTCCCGATGTGGTCAAGTACCGCGGCAAATACTACATGTCCGGCAATGACTGCCCGCTCTATGTGGCCGACAACCCGCTGGGTCCCTACTCCGTCCTGGGCGAATGGGAGAACACCCCCGATGTGGAGGGCGGCTGGAACGAGCCGTTTGACATGCACATTTTCATAGACGATGACAAGCCCTACCTGTTCTACTCGGGCCGAGGCATAAGCGGCATATTCGGAGTGCCTCTGGACCCCGACCACCTGAACCGTTTTGCCGACAAGCCCACCCACCTGTTCAGTTTCAACCCACAGCATGAATGGGAGCGTTACGGAGAGATGAACGAATACACCGGCGTGGCCTGGATAGAAGGCCCCTGGCTCTTCAAGTACAAAGGCACCTATTACATGCAGTACTCTGCATCGGGCACCCAGTGGAAGACCTATGCCGAAGGCTACTACACAGCCAAGCATCCGCTAGGGCCATATACCTATGCTGACAACAACCCGCTACTGCGCAAGACAGACGGCCTGGTTACAGGAACGGCCCATGGAAGTGTGGTTGAAGGTCCTGACGGCGGACTGTGGCAGTTCTACACAATCGTGCTCTCCAACCCGCCCGGCGGCCGCCGCATAGGTATGGACCGCATAAATGTAGACAAAAAGGGACGCTGGTCTGTACAGATTACAGATACTCCCCAGCCGGCGCCGGGTGTAAAGAGCACCAGAGCATCGCTCCCTGTGACCATAAACAAGATGAACGCCATGAACGCGCTCTCCAAGTTCTCGTCACAGCAGCCGGGCCGATATGCATCATACGCCGTTGATAACTCCAGCGGTACGGTCTGGGAGCCGGACCCATCGGACCCCGAGCCATCAATCACTATAGAGCTCTCTCCCGCCACTCGTTTTGACGAGGTACAGCTGTTTGATGTGGATGCCGTAAGGATAATGTTTAATGCAGGCGGCCGTCGCGGATTCGGCGGCGGAGGCGGTGCAGGTACAGTCTACAAATACAAAGTTGACGTATCACTTGACGGCGAGACCTATACAACCGTGCTTGACAAGACCTCAAACACAGAGCAGCGCAACACAATATTTGAGGAGTTCAAGCCCGTTGAGGCCCGTTTTATCCGCCTCACGGTAACTGAATGGCCCGGCACACAGCTCGGAGTGATAGAATTCACTGCCTTTGGCCTGCCAGGACGCACCGAGCCAGCCCGCGTGGCAATTCCCCCTGTAATTAGTTATTGACCAATATACTTGAGGATTATATCGACTGCCTCTTCCTCGGTCTTGCCGTTCATGGAGATGACAAGATCGTAGTTGCGAGGGTCGTAACGGCTTACACCGGTGTGACGTTTTGCATAATCATCACACAGCTTGTCAACCTCCTTTATGAATTTTTCGGCTTCTTCCTTTGAGGCGATTCCCTTCTTTTTCATGACTCTCTCCACACGATACTCCATAGGAGATTGGATCCATATATGAAGGTGATTGGGATGATTCTTGAATGTAACAAAGCTGCAACGTCCGGCTACCACGCACGACTCAGCATCGACAATACCTTCAAGTATTTCCTGCTCAGTCCTGAATTTCTTGTCTGTATCATTTTTCTCCGGAACTGCAAAATTGGGCAAGCGGTCATAAATGGAGACTGCAAAACCGCCATCCAGTTCAACCATCCGCTTAAGATCCGGCCACCACTTACGTTTTTTTGCCTTGAGACTCTCTATTTTCTCTTCGTTCAAGCCCTCTTTTTCTTCAAGTGACTGCAGATGAGCCTTATCATAATAAGGCACACCCAGTTTTTGAGCCAGTAACTTTGCAACAGTCTTTCCGCCCGAACCCAATTCACGATTGACAGTGATGACATACTTGCTTGATAAATCCATAAAACAGCTATTAGGTATTGTTCAAACACAAATATAGGCAAGAATTTTACATTTGTCAACATTTAGCCCAAGAAAAAACATGATTACATCTCAAATCAAGGAAAAATTTCAATTCTCAATTCTCAATTCTCAATTATAACTCTTACCTTTGCGGCCGAATGAAGAAGGGGTGCCCGCAAGGGGCTGAGATTATACCCTATGAACCTGATCCGGACAGTGCCGGCGTAGGGATTGGATTTCAAGATACTGGCGTACCCTTTTTCATTTGGATTAAACTTTAAATCTTTATGAAGAAGGTGTTTTTTTTGTCCTTAACCCTATTGACAGGCCTTACCGCACAGGCCAGATCTGAAAACTTTGATGCAGATGCTGATTCAACGCGTCTGGGGCAACTTAATGAAGTTGTAATAGACGGAGTGCTTGCCCGCGGGAACGAACCGTTTGCAACAACCAATATCGATAGTGAGGAACTTGACAGCTATTCCAAGAATGGCCGCGAACTGCCATTCCTTTTAGCCCGCACACCAGGTGTGATTGCATGGAGCGAGAACGGAACAGGCATAGGAACAACATATATGCGCATTCGCGGTGCCGCCGATTCACGTATCAACGTGACTCTGGACGGCGTACCGCTCAACTCGCCCGAAGACCAGTGCGTTTTCTGGGCAAACATGAACAGCTATGCCTCACTTTTAGGGAGCGCACAGATACAGCGCGGTCTGGGCACATCAACAGTAGGTGACGGAGCATTCGGAGGCTCAGTGGCACTTACGAGCAAACTGCCAAACCCTGAAAAGTGTGCAGAAATCACTGCATCATACGGTTCATTCAACACTCTGCGTCTGGGAGGCTCGTTCTCTACAGGCAGAATCCTGAACAGCATTATCATAGATGGTGCCTATCATCTGACCCAGACCGACGGTTTCATGCACGGAACCAAAGGCAAGTCCGGCAGTTATTACGCAGGCTTGCTATGGAACCCAAGTGACAATGTAATGGTACGTTACCGCAATATAGGAAACTTTGAGACCACCGGCCAGGCCTGGAACGGAGTTACCGCCGGAAACGATGACCTGAGTATCATGGACGGCATATATGGTGAAAGAACTCTCATCAAGACATATGAAGACATGTGGAATGCGGGACTTGGCAAGTTCAACTCTCTGTATGAGTCATTGTCAATCACACCTCTTGAACAGAAGACAGAGGGTAACCCATACTCATACACGATAAACCGATATCAGATGAAAGACGGCTCATTCTGGGACCGCACAACCGATAATTTCCGGCAAGACCACAATATACTGTCAATCTCATGGAGCATCAATGACAATCTTATTGCATCTCTTACCGGTCACTACACATACGGTTACGGATATTATGAAGAATTCCGCTATAACAACAAGCTCAAGAAGTTCGGCCTGTCCAACTACACTGCTCCCGATTCCAGCGTGGTAAAGAAAAGTGACTTTGTGCGCAAAAAAGGGCTGGAACAGCACATCTACGGCGCCATCTGGAACTTGAGTTACACAAAAGACAGGCTGGACGTACGCAGCGGCGTGTCATTCCAGCAGTTCAAGGGCAACCATTTTGGACATATAACCTATGTCGGCAATCAGGCATTGAGCGACTACCTGCTTGCTGACGGAGAGTACACCTATTATGACTCAGACGCTTACAAGACAGACATAAGTGCATACGTAAAGGCCGGATATGACATCACAAAGAACCTTCATGCCTTTGCTGACTTACAGTTGCGCCATGTGGGTTACAAAACTGACGGTTACAATGACAAATTCATTGACAACGATGACGGAACATACGGCAAGCATTATCTTGACATAGACCGGAAATACAACTTCCTTAACGGCAAGTTAGGCGCCACATACACCGCCGGCAGCAGCCGATTCCACTTATTGGTTGCAACTGCAGGGCGTGAGCCTGAAAGAAATAATTTTACAGACAACGGAACCTATCCTGCTCCCGAACCCGAGCACATGATTGACTATGAAGCAGGATACGGCTTTTACGGTGATATCTGGAAAGCCGGAATCAATGTCTATTACATGGACTACAACAACCAGTTTGTACAGACTGGAGCACAAAGCGACATAGGTGAGAAACTCACCACCAACATCAAAAGTTCATACCGTACCGGCGTTGAACTTACTGCCGCCGTTTCACCCCTGCCCTGGTTGGAACTTGAAGGCAATGCCGCCCTTAGCAGCAATAAGATCAATGATTTTGATGAGGTGGTCGAAGACTGGGATAACGGAGAACGGACAATACACTATGACAACTCCACGCTGGCCTACTCTCCAAGTGCCATTCTGAACGGATTCATAAACTTCAGCTATGCCAACTTCAAGGCTACATGGCATACCGGCTACGTGAGCCGCCAGTATCTGGACAACTCTGAAAATGAAGACCGTTCACTGCCCGCCTACTCTCTCTCGGATCTCTCGTTCTCATATACCATACCAATGAAAAATGTATTCAACAGCATCGTGATAGGTGCAGACATGAACAACATTCTCAATGCCCGCTGCGCCACTTCAGGTTGGGTATATTCAGCCATCTACGAAAGTGGTGGCCACGGTAACGACAACCGCTACTATCAGATAGGTTTCATCCCTGCTTCATCTTTTTCTGCTTTAGCTCACGTAACACTAAAATTCTAAACAGCAATGCTATCCGTCTGGTCATATATAACCGAACAGTTTACCGGCATGGATTTCTGGGATACGATCCAGACCATCGGGCTCATACTGAGCTTCATCTACCTGTGGCTTGAGTTCCATCAGAAACCGCTTATGTGGATAATAAGCGCCATGTGTTCCATGATATATGCCAGCGTCTATTTCCACAGCAAGATATATGCCGATATGGGATTCAGCTGTTTCAATATCTGCATGTGTGTTTACGGTTTCATCAAATGGCTCCATAGTGACCGTAAACGCGCATCGCACGGCACCGAAGGGAAAGGCGGTATCATCTACCGCCATTTCCGTGCCGGTGAATTCATGGCAGTACTTGGAGTGGCGGCACTTATCTGGACAGCCATTTTCTGCATTCTGCGTTTCCTCACTGATTCTCCTGTTCCTGCTCTGGATGCGCTTACAACCATGCTCAACATAGTGGGCACATGGGTGCTTGCCCAAAAGATTATAGAAGTCTGGGGAATATGGTTTCTGGTCAATGCCATATCCATATACATCTACTGCCGCCGTGGCCTGCACCTTACAACCATCCTGCTTTACGGTTTCTATCTGTGCGCATCGGTCTATGGCTACTTCAAATGGCGTCTGAAAGGAACACTACAGTAACACTTAAGTGTCTGTTCCTGTTGTGAAATTGTTGATAACTTTCCATGACTTCATTGTCTGCAACCCGTTCAATGTAAGTAACTTTGAATTCCAGAATAAAGATTGGCACTACTATGCGACCTTATCTGGAAAAAACTTATCTGCAGAGTGCAGGACGATACAAAGGGACTGACATCTACCGTCTGGACGGCGGCAAATTCAACGGCAAGTACTACATAATAAGCAATGAGGGCACACGCCATCTGCTTGCATCACCCGAGGTCATAGGCTATGACTCCTATCAGGCCATGTGCGGAGCCACATCCGATATGCTGGGTTGGCTAAAGGAGCAGAACGCCGTAGGCAATGAAACTGATATAATGACTATCCTGCGAGGTGGCCTGAACTACCCGCTTGAAGAGTGCTGCTACCGAAACGGAATCCGCGTCAACAACATGGATTTCATATCGTGTGAGCGCGTGATACGCAACAACCAGATTACCGGTCTGGACATACGCTACACTAAGATGCGCGCCCCCAGAGACATAACACTGATGATAGGCGACATCATTGCATCGGGTGAGACCCTGGCCCGTTGCATCCGCTACATCATTGGAGAGTTCAAGCGACTAGGCGGCAGCATACGCAGAATGGTCTTCTTCACCATTGGCGGCACCCGTGCCATCGAGCTGTTTGAAGAACTGACACCGGAATTCCGTTTCCACTGGCCGGAGTTCGAGGGCATAACCTGCATATTCTATGAGGGCATTTTCTCAGCCTATCAGGACAAGGGAGTGACAGGCATAAGCTGGCCTCAGATAGATTTCTTCTGGAAGGACGGCGTAATATCACCTGAGTTCCGCCGTTACGTCCTGTCCGATGACGACGCCCTGTTTGAGAAATGTATCATCTATGACGGTGGCGCCCGACGGTACGAGATTCCGGACCATTACCATGAGGTTACGGAGTACTGGGAGGATATAAAGAAGGTGGCCGATGACTTCAGCTTCAAGGACTTTCTGGATGAGAAGTTGGGCTACCCCACTCCGGCAAGCTATGACGAATGGCTTAAATTGAACCACTATCAGCAGCTGGAAAGCAAGACGATGAATGAACTATACGTCCTTGAAAGGGAGTTTGCCAGCAGGAATGAGGACCAGTCAATAATCCGTATTGCTGACCGCCGTCTGAATGAATTCAGGAAGGCATTGCAGGAATATATCCATTGAATGAAACAACAAACTAAACTATACAAATATGGCTTATAAAAAACCGGATGTAGATTATACATCAAGCAGAGTACCCATGGAGGGTCGCAAAAGCAACATCAGCATGTTCATGGTAATGCTGGGATTCACATTCTTCTCGGCAAGCATGTGGGCCGGCCAGAATCTGGCTGCAGGCCTTAATTTCGGAGGATTCATAGGTGCCCTCATTCTGGGTGGTGTCATTCTGGGTCTATACACAGGCACACTCGGTTATATTGGTGCCAAGACCGGACTCACACTCGATATGCTGGCACACCGCAGTTTTGGCCGCAAGGGCAGCTGGCTGCCCAGCGCAATGATCAGCTTCACCCAGATGGGCTGGTTCGGCGTAGGTCTGGCCATGTTTGCCATTCCTGTTGCAAAAGAATTCCTTGGACTTGAGGTTACACCTGACCACATGCCATATCAGGGTTATATCCTGGTAGCTGTAGCCGGTCTGCTTATGACCGCCAGTGCTTATTACGGCATAAAGAGCCTTACCATTATCAGTTGGATTGCAGTACCTTTGGTTGGTATCGTAGGTACAATCGCCATGATTATGGCCATTCACCGCGGTGACGCTTCACTTGTTGACCAGTTTGCAAAAGTCAATGACGGTTCTCTTACCATCATAGCCGGAGCCGGTCTGGTTATAGGTAGTTTTGTATCGGGCGGTACCGCCACACCTAACTTTGCCCGTTTCTCAAAAACCGCCAAGGTTGGTTTCTGGGTAACCGTAGTGGCTTTCTTCCTGGGCAACTCCCTGATGTTCTTCTTTGGTGCCGCATCAAGCATATATGTAGGTGGCAATGACATCTTTGAGGTTATGCTCAACCTTAACAGAATCATGTTCTATGTATCAGTTCTGGTACTTGGCCTAAATATCTGGACTACCAATGATAATGCCCTCTATTCATCCGGTCTGGGACTCTGCAACATATTCGGATTCTCAAAGAAGACCATGGTTCTCATTGCAGGTATCATAGGTACTGTATCGGCTGTATGGCTTTATTGGAATTTCTGCGGCTGGCTTAACATTCTTAACTGCACCCTGCCTCCCATCGGTGCAATCCTTATTGTCAGCTACTTCCTGAACCGCGATGATTATATGTCCGATGACGTTCAGATCAAATCTGTCAACTGGGCATCAGTAATCGGTGTCATTCTGGGAGCAACAGTCGCAAACCTGCTGCATTGGGGTATCGCATCAATCAATGGTATGGTTGTGGCAGTAGCCTGTTACCTGATTGGCAATGCCATCAGCACCAAAAAATGAAACATATCCCTTTTTTATCTATCTTCGCGGCAAAATAACCCTAAAGCAGATAAAAATGAAAAAGACACTTTTTTTACTGGCTGCGCTTATTACGTCAAGCCTATATGCCCAGGAAGCTGAAGAAGGCTGGAGCCACAATGGTCTGGCTGGTTTCAATCTGTCACAGACTTCATTCACCAACTGGAGTGAGGGTGGTCAGAATGTCGTTTCGGACAACGTGTATCTCAACGGATCTCTCAATTATAAAAAGGACAAACTGTCCTGGACAAATGACCTCAACGCCACCTATGGTCAGAACTTTACTGAGGAGAACGGATGGCGCAAGGGCATGGACAACCTGAACTTTGCCTCCAAGTTAGGACACCAGATAACTGAGAAGCTCTATTATGCCGCACTGCTGGACTTCAAGTCACAGTTTGCCGACGGATACAAATACACTGATGATTCCAAGGAACTTATTTCCAAGTTGCTTACACCATCATATCTGAATCTGTCAGTCGGTCTTGATTACAAGCCCAACAGCCACATAGCAGTTTACTATTCACCCGTGGCAGGTAAGCTCACGATGGTAACTGACACCGCTTTTTCAGTTAAATACGGCATTGATCCCGGAAAGAAAGTAAAGCCGCAGTTAGGTTCCATCCTCAAAGTCAATGTTGACTATAAGTTCTTTGAAGACAAAGTAACCTTTAAATCAGTTCTTGACCTGTTCACCGCATACGATGATTCGTTCGGAAACATAGATGTGAACTGGGATGTCCTGATTGGTTACAACCTGACCAAGCTGCTCACCCTGACATTCCAGTCAACCCTTAAGTATGACGATGACATCAAGACCGTGGATTCAGACGGTAATCCTCATGGTGCAAAGGTCCAGTTCAAGGAGATGGTTGGAGTTGGCTTGAGCTACAAGTTCTGATATTCTGAAAGCAGGCAGTCATGTGGTTGGCATTCGCTCTCGTTTCAGCCCTTTTCCTGGGTTTGTATGACGTAGCCAAGAAACAATCACTTAAGGAGAACGCGGTCATTCCGGTTCTCTGGTTCAATACCCTGTTCTGCTCACTCTTAATGCTGCCGTTCACGCTCCTGTCATGGAAGACAGGCGTGCTGGACGGCAGCATCTTTTATGTCCCCACAGCCGGCTGGGAGCTGCACCGCCTGCTAATGCTAAAGGCGTTCATAGTGCTTGGTTCCTGGATCTTCGGCTACTTCGGAATGAAACACCTGCCCATAACCCTATTCGGCCCCATTAACGCCACCCGTCCCATCATTGTATTATTGGGCGGACTGCTGCTATTTGGAGAGCGCTTGAACCTGTATCAGTGGATAGGTGTAATCATTGCCGTCATATCATTCTACATGCTCAGTGTGAGCGGCAGGAAGGAGGGCATCAACTTTGTCCATAACAAATGGGTGTTCTGCGTCATCATGGCCACCATACTGGGAGCCGTCAGCGCCCTGTTTGACAAATACCTGCTGGGCCGTTTCAACAACATGTTCGTACAGGCCTGGAGCAACTTCTACCAGCTGGCCCTCATGACGGTAATCCTCTTCACCCTATGGTGGCCCACACGCAAGCGCACCACCCCCTTCCAATGGAAGTGGCCCATAATCTTCATCGCCGTATTCCTTACCCTGGCCGATTACGCATACTTCGTATCCCTAGCCTCCAGCGCATCAATGGTCTCCATCGTCTCCATGATCCGCCGCTCCAGTGTCATAGTCAGCTTCCTCTGCGGAGCCCTCCTCTTCCACGAGAAAAACCTCCGCAGCAAAGTCATCGACCTGCTCCTTGTCCTGCTGGGCCTCTTCTTCCTGCTAATAGGTTCTCTGCAATAATGTGTAATTGGGGACAGCCCCCTTTTGCACATTTAATTCCGCACCGCGCGAACAAAATATTTACTCCTTGTGTTGTCTGAACCATAAGTGGAGCTTGTAGACCAGTTCCATCCTCTCCACGGATATGTTGTATAGATAGATGCCGTAAGATGAGCCTCGTCTGTGTTGTACTGCGGAGTGCTGGTCCAATATATACTTCCTACTACAATGGCAATCTGTTTCCCGTTATTACCGGTAACGACAGCACAACCGCCTATGCACTCAGACTCGGCGCCAGATAAACAGCTAAGCAGTTCGTTGAACTCGGCAACGGTAGGCAGACGTGCGCTGCTACCATATGCATTGGTAACAGCGGTCAATGCGTCATAATAGTTCAGTTCTGTTCCATCTTGTTCATGATACATGCTCCATGGAGATGTCTGGCCTATGTTGCGCGATGCCCACTTGACGCTTAGGCCCAGATCGACAAAATCAGTTGTCTCTACATTCTTTGTAGTAAATTCACGGACTTCGCTGGAAATGATGTTTCCTGCCATCTCCACCAACAGACAGTAATAATATGTAGTCCCAGGAATCAGATTCCAAATCTGGCATGACTCGTCTTTATCCAAATCCACGAACCATGCAGTCTGATGGTTTATGAAATCTTCCCAATTATCCCAACCAAGCTGATTGAATACAGTCTTTATTCTTGTGCTGACGTTGGCTTTATCGGATGAAATCGCCACACCCCATATGTAAGACTCGTTTTCAAGAGAATTGCCGTTAAAGCCTATCCCAGAGAGAGAGACTTCATCAAAATCAATCTTTGAAACTGAACCTATCCTGAAATCCACGACATTCGAGAACGGCTTTGTAGTAAAAGAACCTGTTTCTACTCCATATTGATTACCTACAAATGTCCGATAGAAATATTTGGTGTCCGGTTCCAGACCTCTTAAGATAAGAGAGAATTTGTTTCCCATTATCTTGTAGCAATATACGTATTGTGAATTAGAGAAAGACTCTGATTTGGAGTAGCAAACGCCAAAGGGCAGAACATCCAGATCACCAAGAAAAGCACGTAGGTCTCCCGTAACGTTGACATAACCCAGCACATTGGCATAAGTCATACCCGTGCTTTCCACACCACCTGTCACAGCAATGTCAGTCGTATTGTCTGCACCCATGTTGATGCCATCATCTTCTTTCTCTTTATCACAAGAAGCAATACCTGAACTTAACGATGCAAATACAATTGCATAAAAAAATCTTCTGAGAATATTCCTTTTCATAAGCAATACATGTAAGGTTTATAATTTGCACAAACATATAAAAAATTCTGATAATCACAAAAATGTGAAAAAGGGGACCCCTTTTACACATTGAGCAAAGGTTTCCGTTTGCTGGAGCGGGACTAAGGGTTAATGAGAACGTCAGTGCAGCGGCGTTAAGCGTAGGAGTTTGGAGGATCCCGTTAAGAACGGCGCATGTCTGACGAACGTTAGACCCCGAAGGGGGCTATAAGGAGGAGTTCGACGTTTAGGGTCCGGAAAGCTCCGAAGTAGCCGCGGAACGTCTTCTCTCATTAACCCTTAGTCCCGCGTAAGCAACTCACAAAACTTTAATACTGCAGAATTATAACTTATTTTATAATAAGCTCTGCGGAGTTTTTCGTAATTTCGCGGAGTTTAAGCGTACTAGTATTTTGCGGTGCGCCAAGAAATTGCATATAACAAACATAAATAAAGATTTTCAGTATGATTAAAGACATTTTTGAGAGAATCAAAGAGACTCCGGGCCCGCTCGGACAGTATCAGGGAATAGGCGACGGCTACTTCATGTTCCCCCGCCTGGTAGGTGAAATTGGTCCCGAGATGGAGTTCAACGGCAAGCCCGTACTGAACTGGAGCCTTAACAACTACCTGGGTCTGGCCAATCACCCTGAGGTAAGAAAGGCCGATGCCGAGGCAGCCGCCAAGTTTGGTCTTGGTGCTCCTATGGGTGCCCGCATGATGTCAGGTAATACTGATTATCACATCAAGTTTGAGAATGACTTCTCAGAGTTCGTAGGCAAGAAGGCAGGTCTATGCCTCAACTTCGGTTATCAGGGCATGATCTCAATCATCGATGTCCTGACCAGCCGTAAGGACGTTATCGTTTACGATTCAGAGAGCCACGCCTGCATACTGGACGGTATGCGTCTTAGCCTGGCCAAGCGCTTTGCTTTCCAGCACAACAATATGCAGAGCCTTGAGAAGCAACTCAACCACGCATGCAAACTGGCCGATGAGCAGGGCGGCGGTGTTTTGGTCATCACCGAGGGTGTGTTCGGTATGGCCGGTGACCTGGGTCACCTGGCTGACATCGTAGAGTTCAAGAAGAAATATCCGTTCCGCATACTTATTGACGATGCACACGGCTTTGGAACTATGGGTGCCCACGGTCGTGGCACCGCCGAGCATTACGGCGTTATCGACCAGATCGACGTTATCTTTGATGCATTCGCCAAGAGTATGGCATCAATCGGTGGCGTAGTAAGCTCAGAGCCCGAGATCATTGACCACCTGAAGTGCAACATGCGCTCACAGATCTACGCCAAGTCACTGCCGCTGCCGCTGGTTATCGGTAACCAGAAGCGTCTTGACCTGATCAAGGCTCACCCCGAATACCGCGAGCACCTGTGGGAGGTTGTTAACGCTCTGCAAGGCGGTCTCAAGGCTGAGGGCTTCAACATAGGCGTAACCGAGTCACCTGTAACACCCGTATTCTTTGAAGGTGGCGTAAACGAGGGTACCAACGTTGTTGTTGACCTGCGTGAAAACTACGGAATCTTCTGCTCAATCGTGACATATCCCGTTATCCCCAAGGGCCAGCTCATGCTGCGTATCATACCCACCGCTTCACATACTCTGGATCATGTTAAGCGTACCATTGAGGTCTTCAAGGATGTCCAGAAGAAGCTCAAGGCAGGTTACTATGAGGGCCCAATACAGGATATGAACGTATTCAAGCGTGCTCAAATAAAGAGATAATATGAAGTATCAGCTTGTCTGCAAGAAGTGCGGCAAGGTTATTGGAGATTTTGCCGCCTGGTTCAGCCAGGACCAGTTGTGTGAGTGCGGAAGCAATCACGCAGAGGTAACCTATACTTCCGATTACCGCCTCCTGGACGAACTCTGCAAGCCCGGTCAGAAGGTAGATAATCTCTACCACTACCTGCCCTTCCTGCCTCTTGATGAGGCTGATGAACAGGTAAGCATGGGTGAGGGCGCTGTACCAATTGAGGAGTGGGAATTCCTGAGCCGTTATGCAAAGGAAAACTACGGTATTGACTGCAAGGTTGTGGTGGCCCGCAATGACCTGAACGGCGGTTCCGGCACATTTAAGGACATAGCAGCATCACTGGCAGCCACGCTGTTCAAGAAACACGGAGTCAAGGAGTATTGCCTGGCATCGACCGGCAACGCAGCTACCGCATACGCCACCTACCTTGCCAAGGCTGGTGTCAAGTTCGATATTTTCGCTCCATGCGACATGTATCAGGAATCACAGGACGCCATTCGTTCCGTAGGTCAGAACCTGGTAGTGTCAGAGGGCGGATACGGACAGGCTAAGGCCGAGGCTGCCGATTTTCACAAGAATCAGAAGGTGATGATATCGGCAGGCAACATAGACCCCATTCGTGTTGAAGCCAAGAAGACTTTGGTATTTGAATGCATGCGCCAGCTGGGCCGCATACCCGATGTCTATATGCAGGCTGTAGCAGGAGGCACAAGTCCCATTGCATTCGAGAAAGGAATGCGTGAGATAGCCGATGCATATCCGCAGTACCGTATGCCCCGCATGCTGCTGGTTCAGCAGGATACCTGTGACCCTATGGTTCAGGCATGGGAATGGGCAATAGAGAATGGTTTTCCGCAGGGTTGGAACAAGCATTTCCCAACTGTAATCCCCAAAACGAGCATATCAATCCTTACAGCCGGAACCCCTGGTATGTATCCTCTTGTAGGTCCCATAGTCAAAAACAGCGGAGGCTCATTCCTACGCGTAAAGGAGGAGGGATTGGAGCGTTTCGGCCGTATGGTCAAGGATAATCAGGGTATCTATATGGGGCCGGCATCAGTGGTATGCATCGCCGGATTCTTCAAGGCACTTGAGGAGAACAAGCTCAAGGACGGTGACCTGATCCTGCTCAACACCGGCGAGGGTTGCGAACGTGCCCGCTGGTTCAAACAGGCAATAGACAACTGCAAATGAATAAGTTCAAGGATAAGGTAGTATGGATAACCGGTTCTTCATCGGGCATAGGTGAGGCTACCGCGTACGAGTTTGCCCGTGAGGGAGCCAACCTGATTCTGACTGCACTTGAGGCCGACCTTTTGGAGAAGGTTGCAGCCCGCTGTGAAAAGTTAGGCTCACCCATAGCAATGACCCTACCCTTTGACCTTTCACTTAAAGACCAGGTTGCTGAGCTTGCAGATAAGGCTTGGTCACTGTTCGGGCGCATTGATGTGTTCTACAACAACGCCGGCATCAGCCAGCGCGGCACCACCTGTGAGACAGAAATGATGGTAATCAACAAGGTCATGGATATCAACTGGTTCGCCCCGGTTATCATGACCAAGACGATCCTACCCAGAATGATAGAGCGCGGAGGCGGCCAGTTGGTTGTCACCACAAGCATCAACGGAAGGTTCGGATTCCCGCTGCGCTGTGCCTACAGTTCATCCAAGCACGCCCTGTACGGATTCTTTGAGACCGTTCAGGCCGAGTACTACAAGGATAACATACGCGTTACAATAGTATGCCCGGGCCGAGTACAGACCCGCATATCGTTCTACGCCCTGGAAAAGGACGGCAAACAACACGCCAAGATGGATGCCGGACAAGCCGGAGGATGCACCCCCGAACAAGCCGGGCGCAAGATCGTCAAGGCTGTTTACCGTAAAAAGCGTGAAGTCCTTGTAGGCCGCAAGGAACTGCTTATGGTCTATATCAAGCGCTTCTTTCCGGGACTCTGCGCCAGGATAGCCCGCACAATCAATCCAATGTAAATAACAAAAAACACATATAAGCATGAAAAAAGAGATCCAATTCAGCCTTGTCTATCGTGACATGTGGCAGTCATCGGGCAAATATGTGCCCCGCAAAGACCAGCTAGCCAAGATAGCTCCCGTAATCATTGACATGGGATGCTTTGACCGTGTAGAGACCAACGGAGGTGCCATGGAGCAGGTTAACCTGCTTTACGGTGAGAACCCCAATCTGGCCGTCCGTACATTCACCAAGCCCTTTAACGAGGTAGGCATAAAGACCCATATGCTTGACCGCGGCCTGAACGCATTGCGCATGAACCCCGTTCCTGCCGATGTGCGTCAGCTCATGTATAAGGTAAAACATGCCCAGGGCGTTGACATAACACGTATATTCTGCGGTCTGAACGACCCGCGCAACATCATCCCATCCATCAAGTGGGCCAAGGCAGCCGGCATGACCGCTCAGGCAACCATGTGCATCACCTACTCCAAGGTACACAATGCCGAGTACTACATCAACCTGGCCGAGCAGCTCATAGAGGGCGGTGCACAGGAGATCTGCCTTAAGGATATGGCCGGCATAGGCCGTCCCGCCATGCTGGGCACAATAGTACGCGCCATCAAGGAGAAACATCCCGACATCATCATACAGTACCACGGCCACAACGGTCCCGGTTTCGCAGTAGCTTCAATGCTTGAGGTTGCAAAGGCCGGCGGCGACGTTCTGGATGTAGCCATGGAACCGCTGTCATGGGGTAAGGTTCATCCGGACGTTATCACCATCCAGGCCATGCTTAAGGATGCCGGATTCCTGGTTAAGGACATCAACATGAAGGCTTACATGGAGGCACGTTCACTGACTCAGAGCTTCATGGACGATTTCCTGGGTTACTGGATAGACCCCAAGAACTCACTGATGAGCTCACTGCTGGTAGGTTGCGGCCTGCCCGGCGGTATGATGGGATCACTTATGGCCGACCTTAAAGGTATGCACGCCGCCATCAACGCCAACCTTAAGAAGAAGGGTGAGAAGGAATTGTCCGAGGACGAACTGCTTGTTGAGCTCTTTGACGAGGTACAGCGCATATGGCCCATGCTGGGTACTCCCTGTCTGGTTACACCTTTCAGCCAGTATGTAAAGAATGCCGCCCTTATGAACCTCTACTCCAAGTCAATGGACGAGAAGCCATTCACACGCATGGATCCCGCCATGTGGGGTATGGTACTTGGCAAGTCAGGTAAGCTGCCCGGCGAACTGGCTCCCGAGATTGTCCAAATTGCCAAGGAGAAAGGATTCGAGTTCTATACCGATGATCCTCAGGTGCTCTACCCCGACGAGCTCCCGCGCTTTGAGAAGGAGATGAAGGAGAACGGCTGGGACCGCGGCCAGGATGATGAGGAACTCTTTGAGTTTGCCATGCATGAGAAACAGTACCGCGAGTTCAAGAGCGGTCAGGCCAAGGACCAGTTCAACAAAGATCTTGTGGAACGCATGGAGAAGGCTATGAGCGGTGGAGGTTCCGGTGCAGATGTCAAGCACTTCACCGCTGCTGACAAACGTGCCATACTTCACCCGGATGCTGAGCCTATTGAGGCAGCTGCCAGCGGCCGCGTATTCTGGGATCTGGATTACATGGACCAGTCATGCAATCCGCCTTATGGAAAATATTATAAGAAAGGAGACTGGATGTGCGGAATCCAGGCTATCGGCAACACCTTCTTTGAGAACTCCACCGCCCCCTACGATTGCCATCTGGTAGCAGTAGACAAGGATCACGGCGCACTCGTGACCAAGGGCGAGGTCATCGGCTGGATTGAGAAATAACAATATTTCAGCAAAAAGAATTCGGTCGGAAAAAATCCGACCGAATTCTTTTTATCTTTGTATTCACAAATCAAAACCATTTAATGCTATAACAATATGTACAGTAATGATAATGGACTATATGTAGCCCATGGACCGGAGGGTCCCATTTCAATATGCGGCAAGATGGCCAACCGGCATGGTCTCATAGCAGGTGCCACCGGTACCGGTAAGACCGTAACCCTGCAGGTGCTGGCCGAAACATTCAGCCAGGCCGGCGTACCCTGTTTCATGGCCGATATGAAGGGTGACCTGAGCGGCATAAGTCAGCCCGGTGCATTGAGCAGTTTTATTGAGAAGCGTATAGCAGAGTTCGGAATTGATACGCCCAAGTTTGAAAGTTGCCCGGTTCGTTTCTTTGACGTTTTCGGAGAACAGGGACATCCCATGCGCACCACAATATCAAATATGGGACCACAGCTGCTATCACGCCTGCTGGGCCTTTCGGATGTACAGGAGGGTGTACTCAACATAGTGTTCCGTGTGGCCGACGAACGGGGTCTGCTGCTTATAGACCTAAAAGACCTGCGTTCCATGCTCAACTACGTGGCTCAGCACGCATCGGAATTGACAACCACATATGGAACTGTAAGTTCTGTCAGCATAGGTGCCATACAGCGTGCTTTACTTACACTGGAAAACCAAGGAGGTGAAATATTTTTTGCAGAACCTTCTTTCGATATATTTGACCTTATGCAGACCGAAGGTGGCCGAGGCGTAATGAACGTACTTGCAGCGGACCGCCTGATGCTTAATCCCAAGCTTTACTCCACATTCCTGCTCTGGCTGCTTTCAGACTTGTATGCACAGCTTCCGGAGGTGGGAGACCTGGAACTGCCACGCCTGGTATTCTTCTTTGATGAGGCACACACTCTGTTTGAGGATACATCAAAGGCTCTTGTCGATAAGATAGAGCAGGTTGTCCGCCTTATTCGCAGCAAGGGTGTTGGAGTCTATTTTGTTACACAGAGTCCTACCGATATTCCTGAGAACATACTTGGCCAGCTTGGCAATCGCGTGCAGCATGCCCTGCGTGCATATACCCCTAAGGACCAGAAAGCCGTGCGTACAGCGGCTCAGACATTCCGCGCCAATCCCGCATTCAAGACAGAGGATGCCATTATGGAGATGGGTACCGGCGAGGCTCTTGTGTCATTCCTTGATGAGAAGGGTGTGCCCGGTATGGTGCAGCGCGCCAAGATTCTTTTCCCGTTAAGTCAGATAGGAGCCATAAGTGAATCACAGCGCAAGCAGTGCATCAACGCTTCAAGGCTGTTCGGTAAATATGACCGTGTCATAGATCGCGAAAGTGCATTCGAGGTTCTTCTTGCTCAATCAGAAAAGGAGCAGGCAGAAATACAGGCTGCAGCCGAAGAAGAGGAACGTGAACAGCGCAAGGCTAAGACTAAAGCCGACAAACCGGCCAAAGAGGAAAAAGAAAAGAAGAAGAAATCAAACGGACTGGGTTCCAAGATATTTGCTGCCGCAGTTGGTGCAGCCATTTCATCTGTAAGCCGAAGCGTAGGCACAACAGTAGCAAACAAAGTCACAGGCAAGAAAACCAAGACCAAGACCGACGGCAAGAGCATTGCCAACAAGGCAATAGGTAACGCCACCTCCACCGCCACCCGCACCCTTACCCGCTCAATCCTGGGCAATCTGCTGAAATGAAATTGAAATTATAAAAAGCGCTCGAAAAAAATTCGAGCGCTTTTTATAATTCTCAGTTCTCAATTCAAATGGTATCCAGGTAATCCTTGATTGCAAGAGCCGCGGAACGGGCATCATTGATAGAGTCCGATACACTCATGGGGCGCTTGCAGGTACCGGCGGCAAAGAGTCCTGGCTTACCGGTTTCGTTGTCATACAGATGCGGATTGACTGTCCTGATGAAACCATAGTCACCGCTTATGTCACAGGCCTTACCCAATGACTTCGTTCCGCATGAAGCCTCCATTCCTACCATAAGTACCAGCAGGTCGGTAGTCATCTTGAGCGGCAGACCCATCAGGGTATCCTCACTCTTAAGCTGTACACGGCCATCAAATGTACCAGCAGCCTCTGATATACGGCCACGCACAAAGCTTACGCCATATTTCTCCTGAGCTGTACGGTACATCTCCTCAAATCCCTGGCCCCACATGCGCAGGTCCATATAGAATACCGATGCCTCGCATTTGGGCAACTGCTTACGCACCTCTATTGCCTGCTTAACAGCTGTCACACAGCAAATCTTGGAGCAGTAGTGGTTACCGCCCTTTTCGTCACGCGAGCCCACGCACTGCAGGAAAGTCACGCGCTTGGGTTCGTCACCGTTTGCGTTCAGTATCTTGCCGTGCTTAATCATCTGCTCCATATCGAGCGATGTAATTACGCCCTTGTAAATGCCGTAACCCAGTTCCTCCTTACGGTGAGCATCAAACGCCTGATAGCCGGTTGCAATGAGCACTGCATCAGTAACATATGTCTGAGCTTTGCTGTCGGTCAGTTTCCATTCGGTGCCCTGCCACTTAAGTTCAGAAATCTCAACACCGGAAACCAATGTTATGCCATCTACCAGCAACTTGCCGCTCAGGTCATCAATAATCTCCTGGGCCGCCTGGAAGTTGGGGAATAGGAACGCCTTGTCCTGCAGGTTCTTGAGAGGAGTCTCAGACTTCTCAAAAAGAGTAACCTCCACACCGTTTCTGGCCAGAATTGATGCGGCTTCAATGCCGGCGGGGCCGGCTCCTATGATTGCAACTTTCTTCATAATCAATTACACTAAAAGGTTCTCAGGCTTCTCCGGGGCACGCAGAATCTTGCCCGATGCGGAATTGTATTTCTGTTTGGGGTCATACGGGATACCTATCTTATCAAGCAGGCGCTCGCACTGTACCTGGTGTATCTGCAGACCCAGCACCCACGGGTCATATCCAAGCAGCAGACCTGCCATCTCCTCATATGTAAGAACCGGAATGCCATAACCCTCTCGGTCATAGGTCTTATGCTCCATCTCAGCAATGGTGTATTGCCAGCGGTCCATGAACATGGCACAGCCGGGACAGTTGGCCACAATAAAGTCTGGCTCGTAGGGCTCCATAGACTCCAGTTTCTTCTTGGTATTGGAGATTGAATAGCCGCGGTTCTCCTGTACTATGTACTGACGGAATCCGAATCCGCAGCAGTGACGGCGCTCAGGATAATCAACCACATCACCGCCCCATGCCTCAATCATGCCGGCCAGCACATACGGGAACTCAGCCTTGCCGATACCCTTATCGGGGAAAATCTTAGCATAATGGCAACCGATATGTTCAACCACCTTAAGCGGCTTTCCGGTAAAACGGTTCACCAGACGGTATTTCATTTTCTCTGCCAACTCCATACGGAACTTATATATCAGGTCCGACGGGTGAACCAGATTCTTGGGTATATTGAATTCACGCTTACATGCCTTGTACAGGTTCTCACGGGTCTTATCCAGCAGCTCCGGATGCTCCTGCCACATGTGTATCATCTCAGTGAACACGCCGAATGACGTTACGCATGATGGCACATAGTTCTCATAGCCATGCTCAGTCATGAGTGAGAACAGGCGGGCCACTACAGTCATGGTAGTCTCCAGAGGTACTATATCGGAGTGATAACCGATACCCGTGCAGGTATGCTGGCGGAAATCATCAAAGATATCCTTACCAAGTTCCTCTTTCATTATCTTGAGGAAAGCTGTCTCAGAGCCAGGGAAAAAGGTCTGACGTATGCAGCTGCGCTCATAAAAGAAATGGTCGTCAGCTATAGCTTTCTGATACTCGTTCCAATAACGGTTTGCCATAATCAATTCAGTTTATAAGATTCTCTGCCACCACCTCGGCAATATCTCTTACAGGATAGTCATTAGTTGCGTGCTGGAACGCTTTCTTACACATGGGGCATGCGGTCACGATAGAGTCAACCGGTTTGCTGGTCAGGTTCTCAAGCGATGCATTACGGATTGCGGTCTGCTCCTCAATGCTGAGTTTTGTGTTACCCAGGTTGAATCCGCAGCAGACACTCTTCTCACGCTGGAACTTGGTCTTCTGCAGATTGGTAACGGCGCTGAGTACACTGCGCGGCTCATCGTAGATACCGCAACCGCGGCCCAGCTCACAGGGATCATGATATGATACCTTGCGGTCATCATGACGAACCTTTATCCTACCTTGCTTTATTATCATATCAATATACTCAGTATGGTGCATGATAGGAATATCCAGGTTATACTCTTTCTTGAATGACTGGTAGCAGATAGGACATGATGTGACAAGCATGGTTGATCCTGACTTGACAATCATATCGGTATTTTTCCGGCGCAGATCAGCCGCCTGGTTAAGGAATCCCTGCTGCAGGAGCGGACGTCCGCAGCATATGGTGCTCTGCTTGTCCATATACCAGTATTTCTGGCCTGCGGCATTGAATATCTTCTCCATAGACTCCGTGATGCCGGGTGTGAGGTGTGACATGCAGCCTCCAAAATAGGCTACACGACCGATGGCATTGAACGGAGCCTGTTTCTTAGCCAGATACTTGTAGTTTCCGGTGGTATCAAGCGCTCCCTTATCACGGGTCATGCGGCGCAATGCACTCAGGTCAATGCCTACGGGGCAGTCAACCGTGCATCGGTCACACATAAGGCAGTTATCGGCTATCATCTTAAGACGGCTGCCATGTTCCTGATTCCTGAGGCTGCGTATAAGATATACGGATTGTATCTCATGGTTCTCAAGCACCTTATCCATGGGGCAGCCCGATATGCAGACACCGCAACGTGAGCAAGCGTTCAGCTCAAAGTATGTGTAACCGGTCTTACGCAGTCCTTCAGTAACACCAATCTTACGGAAGTAGATAAGCAGAAGCTCCGTAAAGATATGCATGTAACGGGTAAACGGCATGGTTATGAAGAACACGCCCAGCATGAGTGAGTAGAACATCCAGAGCGATGTCTCCATGCCGCGGACAATCATTGGGTCAAACAGGTTGCCCACCGCCTGCGTAAAGAATCCGCCGTTGCCGTACAGACATGCCGTGACAGACTCAGCCAGCAGACGTAGCGGGAATATCATCCACAGCGAGAACTTGGCGAAACGGTCAACCAGGGTATGCTTGGTGGTACGGCGCATTCCCAGGATCTTGGACCAGAAAATCTTGATCATGGCCATGGTCAGCCCCAGGAACACATACAGCAGCAACGCATCCATCATGTCGGCGTACCCCTTGTGCTTACGGAACGACGCCGGAGCCTTATGTACAAAATAACGATAGAAAATACCTACATAGAAAGGACGATCATAGTCTATTCTGGCTATTCCTTCCTCTGTCTCTACCCTGTAACGGCGTTGGTTAAGGTATTCTGGGTTTTTATCCTCTCCGGTTGTGCGGAAATGCCATCCGTTCTGCTGCTGCAGTTCACGCAGATACTCTATAGACTGCTCATGCTGCATCGTGTAGAACGCGTCACGGCTCTCTATGGCACCCACCACTATAAGCAGGAACCAGCCCAAGGCAAATGCCTGATGCATTATGCCCAGCAGCACATTCTTCTTTATGATACGTACATGGATAAGGCCCTCACGCAGCATCTCCCAAATGGCCGGGAATATCTTCCATGAGAACCAGTTGTGCCTTATGACCTCTCTCTGCTCATCGCTGAAACGCTTTATCCACTTTACATACTTGACAATGATGATGGTAAAGAGCAGAATGGTTCCTATCAGGAACGGGATGACAAAGTCATTATATGGAAATGCGTGTATCTTCATCTCTTTCCTGTTTTCTGAGGTTCATCAAGTATTTCACGCATATTCATGATGAGAGAGCGCAGGTTTACTCCGCGCGGGCATACCAGCGTGCATTTGCCGCAGAGCATGCATTTGCGCAGTTCATCGGCCAAGCCCTCATACTCGCCACGGCGGAACGATGTATGTACACGGCGTATGCTGAAGTCCGTAAACTGACGGGCTGAGCATGTGGCGCTACAGTTTCCGCACTGGAAACAGCGCTTGAATGACGGTACCATCTGCTGGAGCCTATGGAATTTCTCAAGCGAGACCTTATCCATATCCTCCTGCCTGGTCTCCTTTATGGTAAAACCAAAGTTAATCATCTGCCTTTCCGTTTGCTATGGCATCATGGAATTCCATTCCGCCGGTAACCTTGAATATACTGCGCAGCTCCTCCATCGTCTCAGGGCTTATCTCACGCAAAGCTCCGGCTCCCTCTCCATGATAATTGGCACCGAATTTGGGAGCCACCACCTTGATGTTCTTTATGTACCAGTCCCATACAGGTCCCTGTTCCAGATGTTTCTCCGGGCGCAACTTATCGGGATGAACGCAATAACCTATCTCAAGGATGTTGTTGCCTATGCCGTTCATGATCTCCACCTGCTGACGGCCCATATGGCTATCTTTATAGTAGCCCATCTCCTGAGATACCTTACGCAGAATGTTGATTACCGCACCGGGTACATTGCCGCGCGGGCAACGGGGTTTGCATGACATGCACTGTCCGCAGTACCAGATGGTGTCCCCACGGAGCAGTTTCTCTACCTGCTCCTCATCACCACGCTGAACGGTATCACAGATGCGACGGGGGTCATAGTCATAAAACTCTGCAGCCGGGCATATAGCGGTACAGATACCGCAGTTCATACAGGCCTTGAGCGAGTCCTCATAGCGGACATCTGACCTTATTAAATCTATGAGATTTCCCATAAACTGTTGATTGTTGTTTTCAAAGTTAGGCTATTAGACAAAACAAAAATGACCTATTTTCAACTAATTGACAAATTGTTACAGATCAGTTCACTTTATTTTACGTCTCCTTACCTGTCAAACTTCTTGCGGTTCATCTTCATGGCGCGGAACAGCAGTTTAGAGAGAGGTTTCTCACGGTTACGGTAAAGCAGATTGATGTACCAGCCCATTTTCTTGGCCACCGATATGCGGTAAGTCTCCACAAACTCTATCAACGTTCCGTCATTATCCTCTATATATGTAAAACGGCCCGATGCGTCACCCATTGCGAACTGCTTGCCGTCCGGGCAGCTGTCAACAGTGAACGGATATCCATGGTCTGCACACCATTTGCCCAACTCATCCATGCCGGTCACGTCAAAGCATATCTGTATGAATCCGGGGTCGCCCCAGTAGCGCCCTTCAAAAATCTTGCGGGGCTCGCGGTCGCGGGCCTGTACCAGCTCTATGTATCCCGTGGGGAATATGGGAGCAAAAGCACCTTTATTAGGCTTGGGACACTTGAGCAACGTACGGCGGAACTCACCGTCACCGCCTGACAATGGCTTAAGGTCATCAAAATGGCCGTATTCGTTGTAGATAACCTGGTTGTACCCCAGAATATCGGAATACACGGTACGGGCCTTGTCCATATCGGTCACTCCTATCATACAGCCCAGCATACCACCAAACTCCTTACCTTCATCCAGCAGCAGGTAGTCATCCTGCACGGCCTGGAACCAGTTGCCCTCAGGGTCGGTTATATAGAATGTGGTATTTCCGTCGGGAGCAGTTACTATGGGGCTTACCTTATCCCAACGTTCCGATGCATACTTGTGCGCACTCTCCACATTGCGGCATTTAACCTTGGCACAGAATATGCCCAGGTCACCCACCTGGATCTGGAAACCCACCGGCTTGGGCTTACGCTCCGAATACTGCCATATCTCGAATCCGCCACCACCTTGCAGGCTTACGGCTATCGCGGCATGACGCTTGCGCGGATGGCCGCCCGTATATGGAAGCATACGCTCTGCCACAGTGTCATCCTCAAGCACGCGTATATCAACACCAAACATATCTATGAACCACTTCCATGAATCATAAACCGAAGTGGTGCCTACTCCTATCTGCTGGATTCCAGTTATGAAGAAACCGTCTTTATACATATTTGTATCGCAATTGTTTGTCTATAATAAATTGCAATATTAGTCATTTTCCACGGTTTATGCAATCAGAGTAGCATCCAAATAGGGTCTTTAATACAAAAACTCACGGCATTAACCTATTATTCCACAATTAAGATTACTTTTGCATAAATCAAATTACAAAACATACACAATGAATTTCAATTTGCTTTTACTCGGACTTGGAACAGGTGAGATAATACTTATTGCTCTTGCGATTCTTCTGCTGTTCGGTGCCAAGCGCATACCTGAACTTATGAAAAGCATGGGTAAAGGTGTAAAGAACTTCAAGGAAGGCATGAAAGAGGTTGAGAAAGAGATCAACACTCCCGATGAACCCACCCAGGAACCTGCCGGCAACAAAGAACCGGAATCAAAGTAATCCGCAAGTCTCTTAAGTCCGTCATTCCTTTATGGCTGCCGATGATGACAGACCCATGACTTTCTGGGACCATCTGGATGCTCTCAGGGATGTCATTCTACGCATACTCGCCGTAGCATTGGTGGGATTCATCGTTGCATTCTGCCTTAAGGAGCCGCTGTTCAAACTGATCCTTGCACCAAGCAGCCCTGATTTCATACTATACCGTTGGATAACCGCCGTAGCCGGTTCTATGGGCATAGACGCCACAGCCCTGCAGGATTTCAACGTTGACCTGTTCAGCACTACTCTTACCGCCCAGTTCATGATACACATGAAAATGGCCTTCTACGTAAGCGTGGTGGTTATAATGCCTTACATACTCTATCTGCTTTTCGGATTTGTGAGTCCTGCACTTCATGCTGACGAACGCCGCAGCTCCACAAAAGTCATAGTATGGTCATACATTCTTTTCATGGCGGGCATAATTCTTGATTATCTGATAATCTTCCCTCTGGCATTCCGTTTCCTGGGAACATATCAGGTAAGTGCCAGCATACCGAATGTGATTACTCTTGAATCCTACACAGACCTGCTTATAACCCTGACACTGCTTATGGGAATACTCTTTGAGTTACCCATACTGGCATGGTTCCTGGGCAAACTTGGTCTTATAGATTCATCTTTCATGAAACGTTACCGCCGCCATGCAATAGTGGTAATTCTGATCATAGCGGCGGTTATTACCCCCACAACCGATGTCTTCACGCTGACTATCGTGACCCTGCCCATCTATCTGCTCTATGAGTTAAGCATAGCGATAGTGCGCAAACCTGAGAAATAGAAAATGGCCTGCCGTACATGATATGAACCCCGAAAGTTAGACAAAAAACTTTCGGGGTTTATTATGTCAATTAAGTACAAGAAGCACTCAATCGAAGATCGGATCAAGTACATGAAGATGTTGGAAGAAGGTTATAGTATTAGTT
>JAEEGJ010006274.1_pt1 | contig 35885 bp, 27 predicted proteins | sample 8958761 | NCBI WGS metagenome assembly JAEEGJ01 (sample SAMN16246546, study PRJNA631951) | gut metagenome | biome: gut microbiome; feature: rumen; material: RS-attached | host: Bos | place: Iran: Karaj | collected 2018-10
CATGAGTTTCATCATGATGGAGCTCATGGCGAGGAGGGTGTCGCCGAAGCGGGCGGAGATGGCGGAGAACGCCAGGTACACTCCCATCAGACATAGCGAACGCACAAACAAATCTCCATTCACGCTGAAGAACTGCCGCATTGACGGTTTCTCCTGAGCCGTTGCCAGATCGGTGTCAGCTTCTTCCCGGGCGGCAAAGGGCGCCTGGGCTCCCTGCGCTTCGCGCCCTATCCGGGTAAATGTCCGCCCAGGCGCATTGCCGCCCGAGGGCTGATCAAAACCAGCTTCCGGCAGCACCGTCGGGCTAAGGGCGTACTCAGCCGCAGCGAAGCGAGAATGGACGCGCCCGTGTCCGACGGTGTGCCGGACGATGCTTCTATATTTGATGAGGAATATGGTGGCGGCGGTGAGGAGGCCGCTGTATTGGGCGATGAAGGTGCCCCAGGCGATGCCGGAGAAGCCTATGCCGTTGAAGGAGGTCCCGGGGATGCCGAGGGCGAGGATGATGCTGGCGACGATATTCATTCCATTCACCATAATATCCGTCAGCATCGAACTGAAAGTGTCCTGCATCCCGATGAACCAGCCACGCATCACCATCAGGCTCAATGTCGCTGGAGCGGCCCAGACACGGATATAGAAGTATTTGAGTGCCAATGCTCTGACCTCATCGGAGCATTGTACGAATACGAACATCAACTTCTGGAAAGGCCATTGGACCGCTATCAACGCTAGAGCGGACAACAATGCCGCGGCAAGAGCATGCCGAAGGTTGTCCAGACAGCCACTCCAGTCCTCCCGACCATATGCCTGAGCGGTAAGACCTCCGGTTCCGGCTCTCAGGAAACCGAAGTTCCAATACATCATGTCGAACATGAGAGAGCCGATGGAGACTCCACCGATCAACGCGGCGGCCGAGGCATCCAGATGCCCTGCCACAGCGATGTCCACCAGACCCACCAGCGGTACGGTCAGGTTGGCGAGGATGCTCGGCAGCGCGAGCCTCAATATCTCCTTATTCAGTGCTCTCAATTTAGCGCGATGTATTCTTCCGGTGTAAGTATCTCTGGCATCGGGAACTCTTTCATCAAGCCTTTCCCTATGTGAAAATCTCTTGGGTTATGAGTAATAATTATAGGACAATCTCCAGCAATGGCACAAGTGAGTTGCATAATATCTTCAAAATCAGGCCCACTTAACAAAAGCGCTTGCTGGAATTGTTCACTATCCATGGGAAGGATCTCCATTATTGAGGAAATCTGTTTAAGAATAGGTGCCACCAGGCTATGAGGGAGAGTCTTCCTGAGCACATACGCGACATTGGCCATGGAAAGCACAGACAAACAGACATCAATCACACCATCCTCCTTTTTTTGGAGTATCCGTGCGGCGGCATCATATCCAGGCCTTTCCTGTATCAGGTCAAGAATGATGTTTGTGTCGAAAAATACTCTCGGTCTCATTTGGATAGGATGTAGTTAAGCCTTTCATCATCAACATCTTCCGGAAGAATTGATGGTTTAGCGATACCTATCAGTGACAGAATTCGCTCAGCTGTCACCCCCTCTGGCGTTTGTCTCTCCTTGGGAGAGGCGTCTTCTTCCAACAAGTCTTCTATGTAGCGCTTCAATGACACTCCTTTTTTTTGAGCCTTGATACTCAACACCCTGAATGTCGGGTTTTTGATATCGATTAGTTTTCTCGTCGTCGCTCCCTGCATGATCGTATATATTTTTGGTAAATATATATACTATTTACGAAAGAACAAAACAAAGATTCTTCGCTTCGCTCAGAATGACAGGATCAGACATGCGTTATGACAGGATCAGACATGCGTTATGACAGGATCAGACACGTTTCCGGAAATATTTTCCGACGACGGGGAGGGAGGAGAGGGGAAGGTCACGCCAGGCGATGAGGGCGCAGAAGATGAGGATGAGCAGTACATTGACCGCAAGTGCCACCCACGTGTTTAAGTGATTGTTCGCCACAACCATACCGGCATAAAGAACCGCCGCCGCAATGCAATAGATCAGGATGTCCATCAACGGATAGTCGATCTTGTATTTCTTCTGCCCCACGAAATATGAAAGCAGGGTGGCGGTGCCGTAGCCTCCGACTCCGGCCCAGGCGCAAGCCATATAACCAATCTTCGGAATGAAGATGAAGTTGATAGCGAACAACACGACGCAGCCTATCCCAGAGAATAAGGCTCCCCAGAGCGTCTGGTCTGTAAGTTTGTACCAGAACGAAAGGTTGAAAAACACCCCCATCAATATCTCCGCCACCATCACGATCGGGACAACCTTCAGACCGACACGGTAGTCCTCTCCGATTATGTATTTGAGGATGTCCATGAAGCCGACGACGCAGAGGAAAGCCAGTAACGTGAAGATTATGAAATACTTCATTGCCTTGGCGTAGGTCTCCTTGCTGTCCCTTTCCGAAGAGTTTCCGAAAACGAAAGGCTCGTAGGCGTATCGGAAAGCCTGGGTGATCATCGCCATGATCATAGCTATCTTTATGCATGCCCCATATATTCCCAACTGGACGTCACCGTCCGGGCCCTTGTAGACCTTGGGAAACATGATCTGCGAGGCGGTTTGATTGAGGTTGCCGGCGATTCCGAGCACCAGGATCGGCCAGCTGTATGAAAGCATACGCTTCATTAAGCTCCAGTCGAATCCGTGCTTGAAGCCCTTAAGTTCCTCAACGAAGAACAGGGTCATGAACGCCGTACAGAAGAGGTTTATGTAGAATACCCATCCGACCTGGATACCGTTGTCATAGATACCGAACGGGTTGAGCCCCAGCTTCGGCAGGAACACGAAGTAGGTGAGATTCAGGAAGATATTCAGGAATATGAACCCTAATTTCAGGGCGGCGAATTTGATCGGGCGTTTTTTGTATCGCAAGTATGAATACGGGATGCATTGGAAAGCATCTATCGCCACTGTGAGCGCCATCGTCCAGATGTAGTCGGGATGGTCCGGGTAGCCCATGGCTGTCGAGATCGGCCTTATAAAGCCGATGACCAAGGCCATGAACAAGACGGAAGTGGTCAGAACAGCGGTAAGTATCGTCGAATACACCTTGTCGGGGTTCTCTCCCTCCTTGTTGGAGAACCTGAAGAAGGTGGTCTCCATCCCATACGTCAGAATCACAAGGAGCAGGGCAGTGTAGGCGTAAAGGTTGGTGACCACGCCGTAGCCTCCGCTGGAAGCATTTATCACATAAGTATATATGGGAACCAGAAGGTAGTTCAGGAACCTTCCTATGATGCTGCTCAGACCGTATATCGCCGTGTCTTTCGCCAGGGATTTCAGATTCGCCATTTCCCTTAAAATTTAGAGAAACTAATTGAGTGATTTGACGTTATTAGCCCGCTGCAATCCGTATGCCGCCACAAGGATTTTATTCTTCAGAAGTTGAGGATAATCTGGGTTATCTTCAAGGAAAGAGTCCAATTCTTCGAGCGCCTGTGCTGATGAATGTCCACCTAAAAGCGCCCCGCACCAGTTTCCGGGGAAGAAAATGTCTCCTGTAGCCTTGACCTCAAGCAGAGCGTCTAGAGCCGGCCTGATGTATTTGACAGAGGATGACTCCCTGAGGAAATGGTTGAGATAACCGAGAGCCTCGGAGGCCCATGGCTCAACGACCCTCCCTTGAGGAGTGAGAAGTTCCTCAAACACAGCGTCTTGTGTCTCCAAATCAGGAATGGCGGCCCTTGACACAAAGTCTAGATGTTTGAGATTGTTCTTGTTGTAAGACCTTGAAGGGTCGCTGCCGTCCAGCCTGCTCCTTTGGATTCCGATGATTTCCTCAGCCTTTTCGGGCATTCGGATCGCCAGCTGGCAAGCGAACGAGATATAGTCGTTGACAGTAAGGCCTTTGTCCTTTTCTGCCGCCCATATTTCATATACCGCGTCCGTGACCGCCGGACTCGTCCCGCAGGAGGCCAGGAGGCGCTTCAATTGCAGCCGGCAGGGCTCCAGGGCATGGCTGGACGACATTTTAAGCAGCCTTGCCTCAGGCGCGGACCTGTCACCCTCGAGATCAAGAAGCGGAGTCCTTATAGCTGAGACAATGGTGGATGCTATCAGAGGATTTGTCTCGGCCTCCAGAGCGCCAAGAAGCATGTCTAGATGCTCGGACGCGGTGGTCTTTCCCGCGAGAAAATCCTCTTTGGCCAGTAAGATCTTGGCCTCCCTGATGGTCTCGGGTTCAATATCCTGGTACTTGCTTTGGTCTGAGAACGATTTCAGGGTTCCCATCATGTCGCCACCCCGCCTCTCATTTACCCAGGACTCGCTGAAGGACTTGACATCCTTGTCGCTATAAGCGTCCAAGACATCCACGAGGTCATCCCAGGTGGCGTTGGAGTATGAATACCGGGCAAGGTAGGCTTTCAAACTCTCGTGAAACGCCTCCGGACCGATATATTCCTCAAGCATCCGCATCATCACAGGGGCCTTGTCGTAGACCATGTTGTTGTAGATCAGGCCGGCGTCCGCCAGGTTGGGAAGGTCCTGTCTGATGGCTGTCGCGCCTTCCGTCCTCTCCTCGTCCATCGCGAGGGCGAGGTATCCTTTGAGCCAGCTCAGCTCGTGGTTGATTCCGGGAAACATCGGTTCGACCATCTTGGCCGCGAGATGGTTGGCAAAGACTTCCTTGGTCCAGACCTCGTCGAACCAGCGCATGGTCACCAGGTCTCCGAACCACAAATGAGCTGTCTCATGGGAGATCAGTTTCATTCTTGCGAGCCTCTCGTCAGGAGTAGGTGACTTTCCGAGGAACATGGTCCTCTCATTGTAAAGGATTGATCCCGGATGCTCCATCCCTCCGAATTGGAAGTTGGGAACCACCACGAAATCATATTTGCTGAAAGGCATCCGGATTCCGGTGAAATCTTCCATCCAAGTGAGCGCCTGCCCGACTTCATTGAATATGTCCGGTATCTGGGCGATCTTGTCCGGATCGGTCTCCCTGTAATACACGTTCATATCCCTTCCTTGGACAGTTGAGGTCGCCTTGCTCCATTTTCCCGCCACGAAAGCGAACAGATACGTGCTGACAGGTTCTGTCTGGGCGAAATCAATACGTTTCCTGCCTCCCTCCAGGAGGACAGTGTCTGTCGCGGCGGTGTTGGAAACGGCGGTCCAGTCTTCCGGAACCTCAAGGGATAAAGTGAACCTGGCTTTCAAGTCAGGCTGGTCAAAGCATGGGAAAACGCTCCTCGCATGAGCCGGGACGAAAAGACTGTAGAGATATTCCTCATTCCGGTTCAGGAACCTGTTGTCAGACACGAAATCCAGGTCGAAAGAGTTGGTCCCTTTTTTCGCCCGAAGTAATATGTGCTCATCCTCAGAGCGGGTGAAGTCCAAAGGTATGGAAGCTCTTGAGGATGAATGGAAAGAGACCGTCTCATGGCCGGTTATGGATGAATCTTTTTCGGAGGGGACTGAGAGGGTGATTTTATACGATACGTCTGAGATCAAATCCCTTCTCAGGTCGGCCAGTGAGGCTGACACCCCGGGCTCAACCAATCCGGAATACTTTTCGCTCCTGATGTCACAACCGGGGGTCAGGAACGCCACAATCGCCGCTAAAACCAGCGGCCGGATGATCTTCAGGAGCATAATGGAAGGAGTCTTAAGCGTTATAGGCTTCCAGAGCTTTCTCAAGCACGAGCAGAGCCCTGGCGAGGTCTTCTTTCTTCAACACGTAAGCCATCCTGACCTGGTTCTTACCCAGGCCGGGGGTGCTGTAGAATCCCGCAGCGGGGGCCATCATCACAGTCTCACCTGTGAAACCGGCTGGAGTGCCCTCGTCCTTGTAGCGGAATGTCTCGAGACACCATTTGCAGAAGTCCTCCGCATTGTCGACCGGTAAGGAAAGGACCGTGTAAAAAGCTCCTTTCGGCATCGGGGAATATACGCCCGGGATTTTGTTGAGGCCGTCGATGAAGAAGTCTCTCCTGCTACGGTACTCCTCGAAGCATTCTTTGGAATACTCCTCCGTACCTTCGATAGAGGCCTCGGCCACGATCTGTCCCAAAAGAGGAGGACTGAGACGGGCCTGGCAGAACTTCATCACCGAGGTCATGAACATGCTGTTATGGCTTACAATCATGCCGACCCTGATTCCGCACTCGGAATATCTTTTTGACACGGAGTCAACGACGACCACGTTGTCCTCGATTCCCGGAAGACATAAGGCGGAAAGATATGGTGCGTCTGTGTAACGGAACTCCCTGTAGACCTCGTCCGAAATAAGGAACAAATTGTGGTTCAATACTATATCCCTAAGCCTGTAAAGCTCTTCCTCGGAATATAGATACCCTGTGGGATTGTTGGGATTGCAGATCAGGATCGCCTTCGTCCTGTCCGTGATGGCTCTTTCGAAATCCTCCACTGACGGCAGGGCGAAGCCGTCCTCGATCTTGGATGTGACAGTCTTGATAGTCACACCGGCCGTGACAGCGAACGAGATGTAGTTGGCATATCCCGGCTCGGTCATAATGATCTCGTCGCCCGGATCCAGGCAGGTCATAAAGGTCAGTAATAAGGCCTCAGATCCGCCGCTTGTGACGATTATCTCCTTCTCGGAAACGTTTATCCCGAATTTGGCGTAATAACCTACAAGCCTGTCCCTCAATGGCTTGATACCATTGCTGGGGCTGTATTCAAGGGTTGTCCTGTCAATCCGCTTCAAAGCGTCGAGCGCTTTCTTAGGAGTCGGCAGGTCAGGCTGGCCTATGTTGAGATGATAGACCTTCGCCCCGCTGGCTTTAGCGGCATCAGCGAAAGGGGTCAGTTTCCTGATAGGAGAGGCGGGAACCTCGATCCCGCGCTTGGATATTCCGGGCATGACGTCGGGTGATTATTTTGCCTTACCTTGGTTGGCGACGGCCTCCTGCTTGCGCTTAAGCTCCTCGGGATCAGCGAGATAGTAGTCGTTCACAAGCTTGAGGTTATCGTCGAACTCGAACACATAAGGAGTGGCGGTAGGGATATTCAGCTTCACAATGTCAGTGTCGGAGATGCCCTTGAGGTGCTTCACGACGCCGCGGAGGCTGTTGCCGTGGGCGACCACAACGATGTTGTCGTGCTCCTTGAGGGCGGGGAATATCTCGCACTCCCAGTAAGGCATAACCCTCTCGATGCACTCTTTTAGAGCCTCGGTACGAGGGATATACTCGTCGGGGACAGCAGCGTAGCGGGGATCTCTTGTGGCGCTGTTAGGATCATCCTCAGGAAGGTTGTGCGGAGCGATGTCGAAGCTACGGCGCCAGATGAGCACCTGCTCGTCACCGTATTTCTGAGCGGTCTCTGCCTTGTTGAGCCCCTGAAGCATACCATAGTGCTTCTCATTGAGTCTCCAAGTCTTCTTCACGGGGATCCAGTCGAGATCCATGGAGTCGAGGACATTGTTGAGGGTCTTGATAGCTCTCTTGAGATAAGATGTGTAGGCTACCTCAAAGGTGAAGCCGTTCTCTTTCAGGATCTTGCCAGCGTCAAAAGCTTCCTGGACACCTTTCTCGCTCAAATCAACGTTGGTCCACCCTGTGAACCTGTTCTCCTTGTTCCACTGGCTCTCGCCGTGACGGATAAGTACGATTCTCTTCATGTTTTGATTAATTAAAAGTTAAATGATTTTCCTGTTTTCTCTTTCATATTCCCTGCACCAATCCTTCAATGGGCATTCCTGGCATTTGGGCTTCCTGGCCACGCAGATGTAACGTCCGTGAAGTATAAGCCAATGGTGCGACTTGGCCCTCTGGTGTTCCGGGATGTGCTTCTCAAGCTCCTTGCCGACCGCCTCCACAGTCTTCCCGTCAGAAAGACCCAACCTGTGGGAGACCCTGAACACATGAGTGTCCACCGCTATCACCGGCTTGTCGTAGACTATCGACGCGATGACGTTGGCGGTCTTCCTGCCAACTCCGGGGAGGCTCATGAGCTGATCGATATCCGAAGGGACCTCGGATCCGAAATCGGAGACCAGTTTCTCGGCCATCTGGATAAGGTGGAGGGCCTTGGAATTGGGGTAGGACACGCTCTTCACAAACTGGTACACCTCATCAAACGAGGCTTTGGCCAGATCCTCCGGATTCGGAAACCGCTCAAACAGAGGCGGAACCACCATATTCACCCTCCTGTCCGTACACTGCGCGCTGAGTATGACAGCTATGAGCAGATGGAAAGGCGAGTCATGGTGAAGCTCGGTCGTAGGAAGCGGCTGGTTCTCCTCAAACCAGGCCAGAATCTTTGAATATCTGTCTTTCTTGAGCATCTCAGATGGTTAGCGCGAGGTCGATCACCTCATCGTTGAGGTTCTCATGACAGCCTTCATCCTTGCAGACGAAAACCCTGCCGTGGTATTTTTCGAATATGCCCCTGTTGTGGGTGACCATGATGATAGCGGTCCCATCTTCCTTGTTGATGCCGGTGAGAAGCTTCATAATGCCGTCGGCGGTCTCATTGTCGAGATTGCCGGTTGGCTCGTCAGCTATGATAACGCTGGGTTTGTTAAGGAGGGATCTTGCGATGGCGACCCTCTGCTGCTCACCTCCGGAAAGCTGGTGAGGCATCTTGTGGGCTTTGTGGATCATCCCCACATCCTCAAGGACGGCCCTGATCCGTTTGTCGGCCGCGTTCTTGTCCTTCCATCCGGTCGCCTTCAACACGAAATCAAGGTTCTCCTCGACCGTCCTGTCCATCAGCAGCTGGAAATCCTGGAAGACTACGCCAACTTTTCGTCTGAGGTAAGGTATGTCTTTCTCTTTCAAACCGTTCAGCTTGAACCCGCAGACTTCTCCGAACCCTTTGCGGAGGGGACTCTCTCCAATCATTGTCCGGATTATCGAGGTCTTGCCGGTACCGACCTTGCCCACAATATAGACGAAGTCGCCGGTTCTCACCTCCATGTCAAGTCCATAGATGACAACATTGTCTCCACCAAGGATATCGGCTCCTTTAAAGGAGACAAGCGGCTCGTTTTTTGTTGTTTGTATTGCTTTATCTTCCATGATTGTACAAATATACTTCTTTTTTTTGAGTATTATGAGTAAATTTGTGGATTGTAACTTTGAACTATAAACTTTCGCAAGATATCGTTATGGACAAAACACTTAAAGCGGCGCTGCTTTCCGCCGCGATCCTCCTTGGAGGGGTCTTCCTCCATGGTCAGGACCGTACCACGGAGAGTTTCCGCCACGCGCTCGACCTCTACAATCACGGCATGTTCGAGCGGGCCGGGACCATATTCGACCGGATATCGACAGAGACCGGGGATGTCCTGGCTGAAGGCTACAAGACCCTTTGTGCCGTGCGCCTTCAGGAAGAAGGTTATGAGACCATGGTTGACGGGTACATCGGCTCCCGTCCCTATTCCCGTCTCATCCCCCAGATCCGTTTCTATCGTGGCTTGAACCTCTTCGACAAAGAGGATTATGATTCCGTGGTAGGGGAGTTCGATAAGATTGACGCCGATCTCCTGGAAAAGGACCAGGTCGCCGAATACATGTTCAAGCATGGGTACGCCCTTTTCGAGGAAGGGGATCTGGACCGGGCCAGGGACATATTCTCCAAGGCTGAGAAGATGCCGTATTCGGACTACACCGCCCCTTCAAGGTATTCGATGGGCTACATCGACTACACCCGCAAGGAGTTCAAGGAAGCGTACAATTGGTTCGAGAAGGCTGGGAAGGACGCCAGGTTCACGGATATTTCCAACTATTACATGACCGAGTGCCGATTCATGCAGAAAGACTACGCCTATGTCATAAAGAATGGCGTGAAACTGTATGACGAGGTTCCCGCCGACCGTCAGTCCCACTTGGCCAGGATCATCTCCGAATCATACCTCGCCACGGGCGATTCCGGGAAGGCCAAGGAGTTTTATGACAAGATAGAGCAGAGCCGTCTGGACATGGATCGGGATGACTGGTTCTATGCCGGTACGGTCCTTTATTCGACCGGCGACTTCAAGGGCGCGATAGATAATTTCTCGAGAATGTCCAGCAGGACAGACTCCATCGGTCAGATAGCCAATTACCAACTTGGCTACAGTTACATCCAGACTGGCAACAAGGTGGCTGCCCTGGACGCTTTCAAGGATGCTTCAGCACAGAAGTACAATCCTGATATCCAGGAGGACGCGCATTTCAACTATGCCAAGCTCTCCTTCGACCTCAACAATAACCCGAAGGTCTTTGACGATTATATCTCCAAATATCCCGGCAAGGAGAAAGGTGACCAGATCTACAGCTATATGGCCCTCGCCTCTCTCTATAACCATGATTACGCAGGTGCCGTAGACGCTTACGCCAACATTGATAATCTGGATAATAACCAGAAGGCCAACTATATGAGGGCCAATTACCTGCGCGCTAATCAGCTGATAGAGAACGGCTCTTGGAGAGACGCCGTTCCGCTCCTCAAGGCTGCCGGCTATTATTCCGACAAGAGAGAGCCCTTCAACCAGCTCACGCGATATTGGCTCGGCGAGTCTTATTATCGTGGAGACCAGTATGACAAGGCCGTGGAGACCTTCCAGGAGCTTTACAACAATTCCGCCCTGGATGGGAAACCGGAAGGTAAGCTTATTCCTTTTGACTTGGCTTACAGCTACTTCCGTATGGGAGATTACGATAATGCGGCCAAGTGGTTCGATGAGTATCTCCAGGAGAAGAACCCCTCCGAGGGGGAGGATGCCGCGGCGCGCCGCGCTGACTGCGACTTCATCAAGAAAGACTATAAGACAGCTGTCCAGGGATATGAGGATGCCATGCGCCGTTTCTCATATTCGGACAACCTTTATCCCGCTTACAGGGCTGGAATAGCATACGGCCTTCTCGGAGACAAGAACGGTAAGGTGAACGCTTTGTCGAAGGCTCTGAAGGCCAATCCTTCCGCCGCTTATTATTCTGAGGCCATGTACGAGCTGGGAAGGGCATATGTGGGTGTCGGCAACAATGACGCCGCTATCAAGGCTTTCGACAAGCTTCGTGTCAATACTGATGACAAGACCATATCCGCCAGGACATTGATCGAGCTGGGTATGATCTACCGCAATATGTCCGAGTTCGACAAGGCTCTCGGGTATTACAAGAGGGTCGTCGAGGAAATGCCTGGTACTGAATATGCTAATGACGCCCTTGCGGCTATAGAGTCGATATACCAGACCGAGGGGCGTACGGATGAGTACCTCGATTATGCCGACAGGGTCGGAGTCATAAAGGACAAGACCGCTGGAGAGAAGGAGAGCATGTATTTCGCCGCTGCTGAGCAGCTGTACCTCTCCGAGAACTGGAACAAGGCTCTCGCCGCATTGCAGAACTATCTTGAGCGTTATCCTTCCGGGGCTGACGCCGGCAAGGCTGAGTTCTACATGGCTGAGAGTTACAGGGCTTTAGGAAAGAAAGAGCAGGCGTGCGACTGGTACAAGAAGGCGGTCGCCTCATCAGCAGGTTCTTCTTTCGCTGAGACAGCGATGCTCAATTTCTCCAGGCTGTCTTACGAGATGCAGCGTTACAAGGATGCCTACGGTGGATTCAGCTCTCTGCTTGGCGCGGCCAAGATCGAGGGCAACAAGCACACCGCCAGGGTCGGCATGATGCGTTCGGCTTACAGGGCTTCCGATTTCACTTCGGCCATATCATGTGCCGACAAGGTCAAGTCTGACTCCAAGAGCACCGAGGCGGAACTCAGGGAAGCTGACTACACCAAGGCTAAGTCCCTTCTTTCAACTAACGAGAGGACCGCGGCGTTTGAGATATTCAGCCAGCTCGCTTCCAAGCCTTCCACAAATGAGGGCGCCGAGGCGGCTTACATGCTGATCCAGGACGCTTACGACCAGGGTAAGTACGATACTGTCGAGAAGAAGGTATATGACTTCTCATCAAAGGCTGGCGGCCAGAACTACTGGCTCGCCAAGGCCTTCATAGTGCTTGGCGACTCCTTCGCCGAGCAAGACAATTACACTCAGGCGAAGGCCACCTTCGAGAGTGTCCTCAACGGGTATCAGCCCGCATCCGGGACAACTGACGACGTGCTGGACAATGTCCGGATGAGGCTTTCCAAACTTGGTAACCTGATGAATTAAAGAGAGATGGACATGAGAAAGATCATATTGACTTCTGTGGCCGCTTTGATTTGCGCCGCCACATTTGCCCAGGGCAATCTCAACCCTACCGTTGAGGTGACCAACACCTACCAGGGCGACCCTTCAGCGGTACACAAGCCGCAGATCGGGATGTCCATCCCTGACTCACTCTTGAGGTTCGACATGGATTTCGGTTACGAGGTCTTTGAGAAACCTTATCAGGGCGCTTATAACTTCAAGCCTTACATGCTTGCCATGAAGCCCGAGAAAAACGCCTACAGGGGCCGTAAATTATATCTGAAGGCTGGCGCGGGTTATTCCCTCCATCCGCAGGTTGACTTCGTGTTCAGCCCTGAGCAAAGCGGACCCTTCCAGATGAGCGTATACGCCGGTCACCGGTCGTTTTTCGGAAATTACAATTCACTTCAGGCTGAGCGGATTGATGATTCCTACAATGTCACGAGACGTCCAAAGTCCACGTTTGGCGGCTACGACATGCTTAATTCCGTCGGGTTTGAAGGCTCTTATAGTCTCCCCAAAGCGATAGTTTCCTTTGGAGTGGGATACGAGGGTATCGTCGCGAAAGACACCTTACATGGCCGCTCTTTCAATGCCGCTGATTTCAATGTCAGGGTTATGTCGAACCGTGATGACGAGAAATACATCTTCTATGATGTGGCTTTGAACGGCCGTTTCGCCGGCGACCATGTGGCCGAGACTTTGGGAGAGAGCTTTTTCAATCTGACGGGTAATGTCGGACCTGTTTTGGGTGTAGGGAGCGCTGTCTTGGTCGGGTTTGAGGCTGAGACCGCCTCATATTCAAAGCTTTTCGAGACCAATGCCGGACGTTTGGCTTTGATTCCCAAGTATCATTTGACCATGGGCAAATTAGACGCTTCCGTGGGAGTCAGGGCTGAAGTTCTTGTGAGGCCTAAGACTGTCAGTACGTCCTCTCTTTACCCTTCGATGTACCAGACGAAAGGCGGTGTGATCTTCCCTGATGTCCACGTCAGTTATGGGGCTTTGGACAACCTGCTCCTATACGTGTCGGCGACCGGAGGCAATAAGGTAAACACTTTCTCCTCAATTGTTTCCAGACATCATTTTATCTATCCGGCCATGTCTAACACGCCATTGCTGGACAATTCCGTCGAGAAGATAAACGCGAAGATCGGATTGAAAGCCAATTCGGGTTCCAAACTTCAGGTTGAGGTTGATGGTGGTTTCGCTCTTGTCGGGAACGGTCTTCTCGACTCCGGCCTCCCGGTGTATTCCGCTGGTAATGGCCCTGTTATCTCGTATTTGCCAAGTGTCGCTTACTCGGATTACAGTCTTCTTTACGCTGACGCGTTGATGGACTTAAAGACTGGGAATCTCCGTGTTGATGGAGGTATTCATATTCGTAAAACGACCTTAAAGTACGAGGATGTCGATTTCGGTTTGATGTTTCCTCGTGTCTCAGCGGACTTCAAGGCTGTCTATGATATAAACTCTAGGGTTTACGCTGGTGTCAGGGCACAGGTATCGGGTGGCAGAAGAGGTTATTGCGGATTCCTGTTGGACGGGACAGAGCCTCTTGACAATGCTTTCAGGCAGAAAGTGAAGATCCCCGGATGGTTCGATCTGGGCCTGCTTGGAGGCTGGCAATTCAACCGGAAACTGGGCTTCTGGCTCGAGTCTGGCAACCTTTTGTGTGAGACAATCCAGAGGTCGCCATTTTATTCCGAAAAAGACCTGTGGATAACGGCTGGAATCACTCTTAATTTGTAGAATTTTTCGTATATTTGTCCGTTTTAAGGGAGACCCCGAAAAACGGACAAATTTTTTATTCGGAAATGATAGAAAACGACGAGATGAAAAAGGCGGAGGAACAGTATTCCGCCAGTAGTATCCAGGTTTTGGAAGGGCTCGAGGCTGTGAGGAAAAGACCGTCCATGTACATCGGTGATGTGGGCGAGAGGGGACTGCACCACCTGGTTTATGAGGTTGTCGACAATGGTATCGACGAGGCCATGGCAGGCTATTGCGACGAGATCAATGTCACTATACTTCCCGATAACTCGATCAGAGTGACGGACAACGGTCGAGGAATCCCTACCGGGATGCACCCTAAGGAGCACCGTTCGGCCCTCGAGGTTGTTATGACGGTCCTTCATGCGGGAGGTAAGTTCAACAAGGATAGTTACAAGGTGTCAGGTGGACTCCACGGAGTCGGTGTGTCCTGCGTGAACGCCCTTTCTGACAGCCTTATCGCGGAGATTCACCGCGAGGGCAAAGTCCATGTCCAGAAGTATTCGAAAGGCAAGCCGCTGGGCCCTGTCGAGGTTATCGGCGATTGCGAGGACACCGGAACCATAATCACTTTCCATCCGGACAGCACGATTTTCACCCAGACGATCGTCTACAAGTATGATACTTTGGCTGCCAGGATGAGGGAACTGTCTTACCTCAACAAGGGTATCAAGATCACCCTCACCGATGAGCGTGAGATGGTCGAGGTCTTCGAGACCGACGCCAATGGCGATTCCAAACCCACCGGCAAGCAGGATTTCCGCAAGGATGAGTTCTATTCCAAGGAAGGTCTCAAGGAGTTCATCAATTACCTTGACGCCGGAGCGAACCAGCTTATCCCGGAGGCTGTCTGTGTCCAGAGCGACAAGGTGATTCCTATCGACATCGCCCTGTCGTACAACAACGGCTTCTCCGAGAAGATATATTCTTACGTAAACAATATCAACACGATAGAGGGTGGTACGCATCTTCAGGGCTTCAAGATGGGTCTTTCCCGTTCCTTGAAGAACTATGCCGAGAAGAACAACCTCCTTTCCAAGTTCAAGGGCGATCTCGCTCCTGAGGACTTCCGCGAGGGATTGACCGCTGTCGTGTCAGTTAAGATCGCCGAGCCGCAGTTCGAGGGACAGACCAAGACGAAACTTGGCAACCCTGAGGCGACCTCCGCTGTCTCCCAGGCCACTTCTGCCGCTATGGAGCAGTATCTTGAGGAGCATCCGAAGGAGGGCAAGATGATTATCGAGAAGATTGTTCTCGCCGCCACAGCCCGTGAAGCCGCCCGTAAGGCCCGCGCGATGGTCCAGCGCAAGTCCGCCCTGACCGGAGCCGGTATGCCCGGAAAGCTTGCTGACTGCTCCGAGAGGGATCCCGAGAGGTGCGAGCTTTTCCTTGTTGAGGGTGATTCCGCTGGCGGTACCGCCAAGCAGGGCCGTGACAGGCGCATCCAGGCCATCCTTCCTCTGAGAGGAAAGATTCTCAATGTGGAGAAGGCGGCCGGAGACCGCGCTTTCGACAGCGAGGAGATCAGGAATATCTACACCGCCCTTGGAGTGACTGTCGCCCAGGAGGATGAGGATGGTGTCAAGAGAATGGACCTCAGCAGGTTGCGCTACCACAAGGTCATCATTATGACTGATGCTGATGTGGATGGTAGCCATATCGCCTGCCTGATCCTTACCTTCTTCTTCCGCTACATGTTCGATCTGATCAAGAATGGTTATGTCTACCTCGCCACGCCTCCGCTCTATATGGTCAAGAAGGGTAAAGAGGAGGAATACTGCTGGACTGACCAGCAGCGTTTCGAGGCGACCGCCAGGCTCGGTAAGGGTTCCGAGAAGGGTATCACGGTCCAGAGGTACAAAGGTCTTGGTGAGATGAGTGACCAGCAGTTGTGGGACACTACCATGGATCCTTCCAAGAGGAGGCTGCGCCAGATCACCATCGAGAACGCGGCTGAGGCTGAAAGGACGTTCTCAATGCTCATGGGTGACGATGTCCCGCCGAGAAGGCAGTTCATTGAGGAGAATGCCCATTACGCCAATATTGATGCATAATTATTTAGAAATTAATAGTTTCCGCTATGTATAGTGATATTTTCGACAGGATCGAGAGAGATTCCGGTGGCCCGATTGGCCAGTATTTCGAGCAAGGTTTCGGTTATTACATGTATCCCCGTCTCGAAGGCGAGCTGGGGCCCCACATGACCTTCAACGGGATTCCGGTGCTTAACTGGTCCCTTAACAACTATCTCGGCTTGGCCAACCATCCTGAGGTCCGCAAGGCTGACGCGCAGGCTGCGGCCGACTGGGGTCTTGCGTATCCGATGGGAGCCAGGATGATGTCGGGACATACCCGTTATCACGAGAAGCTCGAGAAGATATTCGCCGACTTCGAGAAGAAGGAGGACGCTTTCCTCTACAACTTTGGCTATCAGGGAATTGTCTCGACTATCGACGCTTTGACTGGCCGCCATGATGTCATAGTCTATGACGCCGAGTGCCACGCCTGCCTGCTAGACGGAATCCGCCTCCATATCGGCAGCAAGTACAAATACCGCCACAACAATATGGTTGACTGTGAGAAGGTTCTTGCTCGCGCTTGCGCTGAGGCTGACGAGAACGGCGGTGGTGTCCTGCTGATCACTGAGGGTGTTTACGGTATGACCGGAGCCCTCGGTAAATTGGATGAGATAGTCGCTCTCAAGAAGAAATATCCGTTCCGTATATTGATTGACGATGCCCATGGCTTCGGCCTTCTCGGCCCTCACGGAAGGGGAACTTCCGAGCATTTCGGCGTGATGGATGATATTGATCTCTACATCGGCGCTTTCGCTAAGAGTATGGCTTCCATCGGTGGTTTCGTCGCCGGTCCTCATTCGATTATCAATTTCCTGAGGGCTAACATGCGCTCCCAGATGTATGCCAAGTCACTGCCTATGCCGTTGGTTCTTGGCAACATCAAGAGGATGGAAATAATTGATTCTCCGGAAGGTGACGAACTCAGGGCCAAGTGCTGGAAGATCACCAGGGCTATCCAGGAAGGTTTCAAGGCTGAAGGCTTTGACATTGGAGAGGCCCAGGCTTGCGTCACCCCTGTCCACATCAAGGGAGGAATCGCTCAGGCGACCAAGATGGCCAAGGACCTCAGGGAGAACTACCGTATCTTCTGCTCGATGGTTATCTATCCGGTCATCCCTAAGGGCATGATCATATTCAGGATCGTATGCACCGCAGCCCACACAATGGAGGATGTCGAATACACCCTCAAGGTGTTCAAGGAGATCAAGGCGAAACTCGATGCCGGCCTGTACGACGGTGACGACATCGCCGCTATGACCGTTAAATAGCTATTCATTTTGTCATTCTGAGCGAAGCGAAGAATCTCATGCGATGAGTAAGGAATATTTCAAGGACAAAGTCATTATAGTGACGGGAGCCAGCTCGGGAATCGGGTTGGCTTCAGCCCGCTTATTGGCTTCCCGTGGAGGGAAGGTCGTCATGGCCGCCAGGTCGTATGATAAGCTGGTTGAACTGGCTCCTAGCGTGAGCTCCGATCCGGATCGGGTTCTTTGCGTCAAAACTGACGTCAGTAAGGAGGAAGACTGCAGGAACCTGATCGAGAAGACTGTGGAAAAGTTCGGCCGGATCGATATATTGGTCAATAATGCCGGTATATCCATGAGGGCTATGTTCAAGGACCTGGACCTCGGAGTCATCCGTTCATTGATGGACGTGAATTTCTGGGGTACCGTCCAGTGCACCAAGTACGCTCTTCCTTATTTGCTCGAGTCAAAGGGCCAGGTGGTTGGTGTCATTTCTATAGCCGGATTCTCCGCCCTGCCCGCCAGGACCGGGTATTCGGCCTCGAAATACGCTGTGAGAGGTTTTCTGGACACGATCAGGATAGAACATCTGAAAGATGGATTGAATGTCCTTGTGTTCGCTCCGGGTTACACTGAGTCCAATGTCCGTAAGGCCGCCCTCACGGCAGATGGATCTCCGCAGGGAGAGACACCGCTCAAGGAGGAGAAACTTATGAGCGCCGAGGAGTGCGCTCTCCATTTGGCTAAGGGCTTGGAGAAGAGGAAGTCGCAAGTTGTGCTGACTGGTTTGGGCAAAGCTACTGTACTGGCCCATAACCTGTTTCCGAGATTGACTGATAAGCTCACCTACGGATATATCGCCAAAGAGACGGGTAGTCCGTTTAAGTAGAATTGATTGAGATGAAAAGACCGGAAGTGAAAATAAACTATCGTGTGGCAGTGCCGCTGATGGCGCTTTTCGCGATCTTGACGCTTGTCTTCCCACGTAGCGCCAAGTTCGCTTATGACTACAAGAAGGGCTCTCCATGGGCTCACGAGACACTTCTGGCCCAGTTCGATTTCCCTATTCTCAAAACGGACGAGCAACTTCGTGAGGAAAGAAGCAGGAACAAGTCCGTTGTTGTCCCTTATTATCGTTTTCGTCAGGATGTCGTAGATAATAACGTCAAGGCGGCCGGTAGCTTGGATTTGGGAGGATATTCCTCATTCCGTCCCCAAGTGGTCTCCGCCTTGGAGAGTATCTATTCACATGGGATTGTGACGGATGAAGGGGTGAAACTTGATAAGGGTGAGGACCCTAATACTGCCGTCATCTATGTTCAGAAGGACAAGAGGGCTTCAAAACGGCCCGCTTCTGAGGTCTATAAGGAATCTGACGCCAGGGCTAAGCTCCTTTCCGATGTTTCCGCCAAGCACCCGAAGTCCAATGTCGACTCGGTTCTGAGGGCTACTGGAGTATATGAGCTTATCAGCCCCAATCTGGAATATGATTCCAGGACCACGGATCTTGTCAATTCGGAGGCCACATCCAAGATTTCCACCACCCAGGGATTTGTGAGTGCCGGGGAGCTGATTGTCAAGGAAGGAGAGATTGTTACCGCCGAGGTCGCCCAGATATTGGATTCTTACAAGGTAGAGTTCGAGAACAATATGGGCTACGGCGGGCCGAAGATTGTTTTCTGGATAGGAAACGCCCTGCTCGCCTTGATTATCACTCTGCTGTTCTTCCTGGTGATATATTTCCTCAATAAGAGGCTTTTCAAGGATACGAGACGGTTCTGGTATCTGGCTTTGGTTGTCTTGATTTCCGCCCTTACCACATTGGCTGTCAACAGGTTCGCACCTAAGTTCCTGTATATGGTGCCGTTCACTTTGACAGCCTTGTATCTGGAGGCTTTCTTCAAGAACAAGATGATCGTCCCGATTTGTGTGGTGTCGTTCATGCCGTTGCTCATCTTCCCCGATTACGGGGTGATGCTATTCGTCATGTTTATTGTTGCCAGTGTGGTGGCGGTGTTTGCCTTCAAGTACTTCAACCAGGGATGGCAACAGTTCATCACGGCCATCATCGTGTTTGTCAGCCTGCTGGTCACCTATTTCGCCTTCCGTTGCATCGGTAAGGTGAGCGATGATCCTTACCAGGCTATGCTGTTCTTGTTCATAGGCTCCATGCTCAACGTGGCTGGATATCCGCTTATCTACTTGTTTGAGAAGATGTTCGGGCTTGTGTCCAACTCCCGTTTGAGGGAGCTGTGCGACACCAATAACCCTCTCCTTAGGGATCTTGAGCAGAAGGCGCCCGGTACCTTCCAGCATTCGCTGCAGGTTATGAATATGGCGGATGCCTGTGCCCGAGCGGTTGAGGCCAATGTGTTATTGGTACGTGCCGGTGCCTTGTATCATGATATCGGCAAGATGCTTAATCCGACTTGCTTCATTGAGAACGACAGCCTTAGCGGCAACGGTCCCCATTACCATGACGGACTGACTCCGAAGGAGAGCGCCATAGCTATTATCAAGCATGTCTATGACGGCTTGGAATTGGCCAAGGAGTATAATCTGCCTGACCTGGTGACAGCCTTTATCAAGACACACCATGGTACCTCCAATACAGGATATTTCTACGCCAAGTACCTAAATGAGGGAGGTGATCCCAAAGATGTGGATTGCTTCTTCTACAAGGGTGCGAAACCACGTTCCAAGGAGCAGGTCATCCTGATGCTATGCGATAGCGTCGAGGCCGCCTCCAGGACATTGAAAGATAACTCTCCCGAGACATTCTCCGAGTTTGTTGAGAATATCGTCGAGAGCAAAATAATTATGGGCCAGCTGGATGACGCTGAGCTCTCTATCAGGCAACTTAACACCGTGAAGGATGTGCTGAAGAGTTATTTGGCACAAATCTACCACGAGAGGATAGCCTACCCTCAGAGAAAAAGTGAATAAACAATTATAAAACATTATGGAAGTTATTAAGAATCAAGTCGATGATCTTAACATCGAAGTCACCGTCAACATCAAAGGAGAGGATTACGCTGAGCAGGAAAAGAAAAGACTCGCGGCTTACAGGCGGAGCGCCGATTTCAAGGGTTTCCGCAAGGGAATGGTCCCTGCTCAGCTCGTGAAGAAAATCTATGGCGACCAGGCTCTTTACGAGACAATCAACGGTATTGTCTCTGAGCAACTTGACAAGTTTATCAAGGATAATGATCTTCACATTCTTGGAGAGCCTATCAGCAGCGAGTCACAGAAGGAGATCGAGTGGGTTGACGGAGCTGATTTCGAGTTCAAGTTCGACCTTGGTATCTCACCCAAGATTGATTTCGAGTTGTCCAAGGATGACAAGCTCCCTTATTACAAGATCAATGTCACTGAGGATGCGAAGTCAAAGATGAAGGAGAACATTTTCAGGCAGTACGGTCAGCTCGAGGAGGGTGGAGCCGCTGGTGAGGATGATTACGTCGTCGTGGATTTCGCCCAGGGCGAGAAGGTCGTTGAAGGCGCCTATGTCTCTGTGAACAAGGTCGAAGGTGACGCGAAAAAGAACTTTGTCGGAGCCAAGGTTGACGACAAGTTCATCATCAACGTCACTGAGGCTTTTACCAATGAGACCGACAGGGCCTCGATGCTCAAGATGAAGAAAGAGGAACTCGCTGAGATGGATCCCGTCTGGGATGCTACTGTCGTGAATGTCAAGACTTTCGTCCCCGCGGTTGAGAGCCAGGAGACTTACGACAAGATATTCGGGAAAGACACAGTCAAGACCCCCGAGGAGTTTGATGCCAAGATCGCTGAGAGGCTTGAGGGTGAGTACAAGCAGGAGGCTGATTACAGGCTCTCACAGGATCTTCGCAAATACTTGGTCGACAAGGCCGGTGTCCAGGTCCCCGAGGAGTTCCTCAAGAGGTGGCTTTATGAGAGCAATAAGGAGAAATTCTCCAAGGAGGATGTGGACAGGGAGTTCGATTCCTTCCTCGGTGATTTCCGTTGGCAGCTCGTACGCGGTTACCTAATGAAGAAATTCGATCTCAAGATCGAGGACAAGGATATGCTCGATGCGGCTAAGGCTTACGCCTCTTACCAGTACGCCATGTACGGGATGGGCAATGTTCCCGAGCAGTTCATCACTGACGCCGCCATGAATATCCTCAAGGATGAGCGTCAGATCCGCAACATCGAGGAGAGTGTCGAGAATGAGAAGGTCATAGCAGCCGTCAAGGAGACTATCTCACTTCAAAACAAGAAGATCTCCGAAGCTAAATTCCGTGAATTGAAGTAATTATGAACGAAGAGTTTAAGAAATACGCCGTCAAGGGTCAGGGACTGAGTTCTCTGACCTTGGATCGCTATGGTAGGGCGGTTGATGCTTACATCAACCCCACTATCATCGAGGAGAGGAAACTGAACGTGGCTTCAATGGATGTGTTCAGCCGTCTGATGATGGACAGGATCATATTCCTTGGAGTTCCTATCGACGATGATGTCGCCAACATTATCCAGGCCCAGCTTCTGTTCCTCGCCTCGACTGATTCGTCAGCCGACATATCCCTGTATATCAACACACCTGGAGGTCAAGTTACCTCCGGACTCGCCATCTATGACACAATGCAGCTGGTAGAGCCCGATGTGGCCACGATATGCACGGGAATGGCCGCCTCGATGGGTTCAGTGCTTCTTTGCGCCGGCGCGAAAGGCAAGCGTTCCTGCCTGCCTCACTCAAGGGTTCTTATTCATCAGCCTCTTGGAGGCGCCCAGGGCCAGGCCTCTGACATCATGATTGCCGCCAAGGAAATCGAGAAGACCCGCAAAGAGCTTTATGACATCATTTCAGATCACTCCGGCCAGCCTTACGAGAAGGTTTTCGCTGATGCTGACAGGGACTACTGGATGACAGCCAAGGAGGCTCTCGAGTACGGCATGGTCGACGAGATTCTCTCCAAGAAATCCAAATAATGGCCCAGAAAGGTTCATCACGTAGGCATTGCATGTTCTGCGGCAGGGCTGAGAACGAAGTTCCTTTCCTGCTGCAGGGGCTTGATGGTTTCATTTGCAGTGATTGCGTGGAGCTGGCTCATGACTATATAAACGACACAATCAAGACCTCAACCGCCAAGAGTGTGTCCGAGCGTGTTGACAGTGTCCATAAACCGGCGGATATCAAGGCCTTCCTTGACCAGTATGTGATTGGTCAGGATAGGGCCAAGAAGATGCTTTCAGTCGCTGTCTACAACCATTACAAAAGAATTAACCATAACCTTGTCGACAAGCCTGATGACGGAGTTGAGCTGGAGAAGTCCAATATCCTTTTGGTAGGACCGACCGGCACGGGCAAGACTCTGCTGGCCAAGACTATAGCCAAGATGCTCGATGTCCCGTTCACCATTGTTGACGCCACGGTCCTTACCGAGGCTGGCTATGTCGGGGAAGATGTTGAGAGCATCTTGACAAGGCTCTTGCAGGAGGCGGATTTCGATGTGGTTAAGGCTGAGAGGGGGATTGTGTTCATTGATGAGATCGATAAGATAGCTCGGAAGAGCGACAACCCTTCCATCACACGTGATGTGTCAGGAGAGGGAGTCCAGCAGGCGATGCTTAAGCTTCTGGAGGGCAATGTGATTAATGTTCCGCCGAAGGGTGGTCGCAAGCACCCGGAGCAGGAATTCATCCATGTGAACACACAGAACATCCTCTTCATCTGCGGAGGTGCTTTCGAAGGTATTGAGAGGAGAATAGCCCAAAGACTGAACACTCAGGTGATCGGGTTTGGGGCGTCCCGGAAGCAGCGTATCGACAAGAAGAATCTTCTGAAATATGTCGACGCGCAGGACATGCGGGCTTATGGTCTCATTCCGGAGATCATTGGCCGTCTGCCGGTCATCACTTATCTCGACGCTCTCGACAGGGACGCTCTTCTGAGGATCCTGACCGAGCCTAAGAACGCTGTCCTCAGGCAGTACGAGAAGCTATTCGAGATGGATGGCATCAAGCTGAAGATAGCGGAGGGAGTCAAGGAGCTGATAGTCGACACGGCTATCAAGAACAAATTGGGAGCCAGAGGATTACGCTCCATCTGTGAGCAGATCTTTGATGACGCCATGTATGACGCTCCATCTTCAGGAAAAAAGACATTTACTGTCTCTTTGGCTTATGCCAAGGAAAAATTGGCTGATAATTTATGAGACTTTTGTTAAGGACTTGTTTGATTGTGGGGGCGGCTTTGTTATTGGCCGCTTCCGCTTTTATTAGCGGGTGTTCCCGTCAGGAGGTTCAGGTTTACAGTAACCCTGTAATGGCATCCGATTGTCCGGATCCTACGATTCTGGATAACCGTTCCCGGGACGGGTACTTTTATGCTTATTCCACCAGAATCCGGTTGGGGGATGGCTTTTGCCAGATTCCGATCTACAGGAGCGAGAATCTTCTCGACTGGGGATTAGTGGGCGAGGCGTTCCCTTCGGGGACATGCCCGTCTTGGGAACCTGATGGAGTTCTTTGGGCACCGGATATCAATTATATCAACGGGAAATATGTCCTTTATTACGCGATGGGAGTTTGGGGAGACCATGACAGGAGCGCTTCCGGTGTAGCGGTCTCAGACTCTCCGACCGGTCCGTTCAAGGATCTCGGTATGCTTGTCTCGATGTCTAACACCGGAGTAGGTAACTCAATAGATCCCAACTACTTCGAGGATACTGACGGCCGGAAATACCTCTACTGGGGCAGTCTCAGAAAAGCGGATGACGCTGAACGAGGAAGAAAATCCGGAATATTCGTGGTGGAGCTTTCGGATGACGGACTTTCCCTCAAACCTGACAGTGAGCCTGTGAAAGTCGCCGGGGACAGGATGGAAGGAGCTTATGTCCACAAGAGGGGAAAGTATTACTATCTGTTTGCTTCGGAGGGTTCTTGTTGTGAGGGTGCGAATAGCACTTATCATGTCATTGTAGGGCGTTCCAAGAGCCCTTTGGGGCCTTTTGTGAGCCGTAGCGGGAAGTCTATGATAGCAGGGGATGATTGGGTATATGACGAGGTTATCCTCAAGGGAGATTCCGATAATGTTTTCTGTGGCCCTGGCCACGACGCCGAGATAGTCACTGACAATAAAGGTCAGGATTGGATGGCTTATCATGCCTATTGGAAAGGAAACAATTACAAAGGACGCTGCATGAATATCGATAGGGTCCTATGGACAAAAGACGGCTGGCCTTACTTTGACGGTGCCGTTCCTTCCACGTCATCTCCGGCCCCGGTATTCTAATAATTTATTTGATGACTGCAAAATTTTCAAATTATAGGTTGCTCAGCCTGTTCTCAGGTTGTGGAGGGATGGATCTCGGATTTGAGGGCGCGTTTATTTGCCATAAGAATTCAGTTCCATCTGACAGCGGATGGATTGACAGGGACATTGACCGGAATTGGACTTTGTTGAAGAAAAACAGGTTTACTACCGTTTTCGCCAATGACATTCTGGAGGAAGCCTATCTCACTTGGAATCAATACATGAGCCGCTTTGGGAAGGATTCCTCAATCTATCATCTTGAGAGTATCGTTGATCTTGTGAAAGATCATCTCAAGGGTGAAAAAGTATTCCCGGACAATATCGACATTGTGACGGGAGGATTTCCTTGCCAGGATTTCAGCGTATCAGGAAAAAGGTTGGGTTTCAATTCGGTAACTTCACATAATGGAACTAAACTTCCAGAAGAGGCTCCATCCGAAGAAAACCGTGGCAAACTTTATTATTGGATGAAGCAAGTTATTGACATCGTAAAACCGAAGGTCTTTATCGCGGAGAACGTCAAAGGACTCACTAATCTTGGCGATGTCAAGGATATAATACAGAGAGATTTCGCGCGGGCTGATGGAGACGGCTATATTGTTTTGCCGCCCAGAGTTTTACATGCTGGTGACTATGGGGTTCCGGAGACTAGGGAGAGGGTTATCTTTATTGGTATCCGACGTTCCGCCCTTAACCCGGAGGCACGTGAAGCGCTTGAGAGTGAAGCGATTCCAAAAGAATACGATCCTTATCCTCCACAAAGTCATAAATACACTAAAGATTCCCTAGGTGCTTTGCCGCCTGTGTCCTGTAAGGACGTGTTCGAAGGCTTGAAAGAACCCATGGACAGCGAGGATCTATCGCAGAAGTACTATTCCAAGGCAAAGTATATGGGCAAGCATTGCCAAGGGCAGGCCGAGATCCATATCGATGGCCTCGGGCCGACGATCCGTTCAGAGCATCACGGTAATATCGAGTACCGGAGATTGTCTATTGAGCATGGAGGAAAGATGATAAAGGAGTTGGAATCCGGCCTTTCCGAGCGTCGTCTCACTCCTCGTGAATGCGCTCTTATACAGACATTTCCGCCGGATTATCCCTTCGTTTCCTTCAAAGACGACAGCAGGCGGTTCAAAGTTTCCCAGTCCGGGGCATATAAAGTGATTGGTAACGCGGTTCCGCCCCTGCTTGCTTACAATATTGCCCGGCGTCTCCAAGACCTCTGGCCAGTTTATTTCGGATAAGAGATGGCGGACAGGATGACACGGGAGCAGAGGCATCGCTGCATGGCGAGCATCAAGGGAGTGGATACTAAACCCGAGATGCTGGTAAGGCGTTATCTTCATGGGCAAGGGTTTCGCTATTCACTTCATTCAAAGCGACTTCCTGGCAAGCCTGACCTTGTGTTGCGGAAATATCATTCGGTAGTATTCGTTCACGGTTGTTTCTGGCACGGTCATCCTGGGGAGTCCTGTTACAGGAAGCCCAGTACCAATGTGAGCTTTTGGGAGGAGAAGATACGCAGGAACAAAGAACGGGACGCCGCTGATGTTGCCGCCCTTGAGGCTCTCGGCTGGCATGTGATAGTGGTCTGGGAATGTGAGCTTACAAAACAGCGGTTTGAGGATACCATGGCTAACCTTATCGCGGAACTCCGAGGCTATCTCGAGGTCCAGCATATCCATAGCATCCCTCTCTCAGTAAGAAAGCTATCTAATCAAGATCCGTCAGAGTTGTGATCAAATCCTGGCGGTCGCCTGGGCTTTGAGTGAGGCGGCTTCCACGAAATCAGCGTCGGGAGAGGCGTAGATTATTCCCCTGGACGAGTTGATCAGCAGCCCGCCTTTGGAGTTGGCTCCTGCGGAGATCACCTCCTCTGCGCTTCCGCCTTGTGCTCCGACACCAGGGACCAGGAAGAAGTTGTCTGGACAGAAACTCCTGATTTCCTTTAACTTATCAGCTTTCGTGGCTCCGATGACGAACATCATGTTCTCCGGAGTAGATATCCCCATCATCTTCTCGATGACGGCCTGGTAAAGAGGCTTGCCGTCAATAATGGCGTTCTGGAAATCTGTCGAGGTGGGGTTTGACGACAAGGCAACCACGATGGCATATTTCCCTGGATATTCAAGGAAGGGGGTGACGGTCTCGCTACCCATATAAGGCGACAGTGTCACGGCGTCAAAGTCGAAGGTCTCGAAATAGCTTTTGGCGTACATGCGGGCGGTGTTGCCGATGTCACCCCGCTTTGCGTCAGCGATGACGAATTGTCCCGGGTGGTTCAACCGGATGTGTTCCACCGTTTTTTCCAAAATGGTCAATCCATCATGGCCGAGACACTCATAGAAAGCGAGATTCGGCTTGAAAGCCACGCAATATGGAGCGGTGGCGTCAATGATTCTCTTGTTGAATTCGATCACCGCCTCGCCGGCGCTCCTTCCGGACTTGAGGCAAGCCGGAATCTTAGCATAATCCGTGTCCAGTCCGACGCATAGCATCGTCCCTTTCTTCCTTATCTCTGAATATAGCTGGTCAGTTGTCATCCCTTTTATCCGTAATATTCATAGAACTTCGCGATGGACTCCATTCCGGCGAAGAACTGGCTCAGGAGATAGCTCTCGTTGGGGGAGTGGATAGTGTCCCTCTCAAGGCCGAAGCCCATCAACAGAGGGTCTGTACCGAGAATCTTTTTCATGTCCGCAAGAACGGCTATGCTGCCCCCTCCACGGCTCGGAACCGGCTCTATTCCATATACTTCCGTCATCGCTTTTGATGCGGCCTTAAATGCCGGTGATGATATCGGGATGAGGAATCCCTCACCGCCTTCGCAAAGCTTCACCTCTATCGAGCAATACTTAGGAGCGATTTTCTCGAGGTGCTTCTTCAACAACTTGGAGATCTTCGCGCTGGACTGGTTCGGAACGAGGCGCATCGATATTTTCGCGTGAGCAACAGAAGGCAGGACAGTCTTGGCTCCCTCACCTGTGTATCCGCCCCAGATCCCGCAAACATCCAGGCAAGGCCTTATGCCGATTCTCTCCAGGGGAGTGTAACCTTTCTCTCCGCGTAACGCCTTGACACCGACAGACTCCTTGAATTCATCCATGTCGAACGGCGCTCTGGCAAGCATCGCCCTGTCGGCTCTCGAAAGCTCCACCACATCATCGTAAAAGCCAGGAATTGTTACTCTTCCATCCTTGTCTATTAGGCTGGAAATCAGATCACAAAGTGTCTGGATAGGGTTCGCGACAGTGCCGCCGTAGTGGCCTGAATGAAGGTCATGGTCAGGGCCGGTAAGAGTCACCTCGACGTAGGCCATACCCCTCATCCCACAATTGATAGAGGGCACTTTCTCCGAGATCATCGTGGTGTCTGAGACGAGAATCACATCAGACTTGAGCCATGATTTATTCGCCTTGACCCAAGCCGGCAGGGAAGGACTGCTTATCTCCTCCTCGCCCTCGAAGATGAATTTGACATTATGGCGAAGCTTCCCGGTCTTGACAAGATATTCAAAGGCTTTTATGTGCATGAACAGCTGGCCTTTGTCATCGTTGGCCCCGCGGGCGTAGATGGCGTCCCTTCCGGTCGGATCTTTCTTTATGACAGGCTCGAAAGGATCGGTGTCCCATTTCTCCAGAGGCTCCGGAGGCTGGACATCATAGTGGCCATAGACCATGACGGTCTTCAGTTTCGGGTCGATTATCTTCTTCCCGAAGACCACCGGGTTGCCGTCGCTGGGGTATACACCGGCCTCATCCGCTCCGGCCTCCATCAGCAGGACCGCCAGCCTTTCAGCGCAGCGACGCATGTCTTCCTTATGTTCCTTTTTGGCGCTGATTGAGGGGATTCTCAGCAGCGAGAAAAGTTCCTCAAAGAATCTGTCTTTGTTTTCCTGGATGTATTCTTTCATATCTGGAAATAATTTAATATCAACCTAATAGTACACGAGCGGTCTTTGCGGGAAGGACCTTGTGGGCGAGACTGACCAGCAGCCAGGATACCGCCAATGCGCAAAGGGCTCCGATGGGAATCTGTATCCCGAGAGGGAGGCCGATGGCCCTGGTCAGGAGTATTCCCGGACCGATCAGGAGATAATGGATCATGTATATTCCGAAACCGCACTTGGTAAGGTTCGCGAGGAAGGATTTGGCCTTCTCGTTATTGACCTTTATCTTCTTGCATATCATGAATATAGGGATGACCATCAGGACCACATTGAAGGAGTTGAAGGTCCAGAACAACTCGGCCATCGGTTCAGTGCAGTCCGGTTGTAGAGTCATGTGGCGGAAACCGAAGAAGGTAAACAGGTAACCCGCTATGAACATCGGAATACCCAGTAGCAAGGTCTTCCGGAGACTCCATTCCTCATCCTTAAGATAGTGACCGAGAAGCAGATAGCCATTGAAGCCGGCGAAATAATAAAGGGCTCCGAACTGGTTCCAAGCGCAGGATCCCCAGAGGTAGGGGTCGATGTAATAGTTGTAGTAGGGGAGGATCAAGGTCACGCCCCAAGCTATAAGGAACCATCTTTTGGCGTTCCTGCTCGCTTTCTCGACCCATGCTGAGAAAATAGGAATATATAGGTACATCCCAATCAGCATGTAGATGTACCACATATGGACATCCATACTGGAGAAGTTCAGGGGGATTTGGGCTATATGCTTGAGACTAAGTGGCAGACTCTGAGCTAGAAAGTCTTCATCAACACTTGGCATGAAGTCTCTTACGACAGATGCGCCACCGCCGAATAATTTGATTACCAAGGGGAACAGGCAATATATCACCGACCAGATTAAGAATGGCCAGAAAACCCTGGAAATCCTTTTCTTGTAAAACGGCCCGACCGGTCCCTGCTGAGGAAGAAGCAACGCGCCGGTCAGCATCACGAACAGAGGCACGCAAGGTCTCATCATGCTGCCCCAGAGGGCTCCCCAAAACTTGATGTCAGATACCATCGCGGCCCCTTCCGGCACATAATTGAACGGGTCGGCACTATGGCAGCAGACTAGGATGTACATAGCCACCAGACGGACTATGTCGTACCAAACGACCCTTTCTCTACCAGGTGTCGGCAATGATGAGGTTTCTGTCGTCATAGAGTATTAATCAAGTAAATAACAAGTAAGTGGACGGGGTAAAAGGCGTAAAAGCAATATTTCGCGAATGCTCCTTGGATGAAGCCGCGTTTGCCATTGTACATGCTGATGGGGATGAAGGCTGTACCCGCTACCAACCGGCTCGAGAGCATACAGCATCCGACAATCGTTTTGAAGAGCAAATTCTCCCGGAGGATGTAGAGCATCAAGATGAAACTGTAACCGACGTATCCGTAATCGGCTCTGAATACGATCGTTACGGCTAGAAGTCCAAGCAAGGCTATGGCCATCTTCTTTATGTCTTCCTTGAAATACTCTATGGCGCACATGCCAAGAAAGCCAAAGAACAAGGTGAAAAACACGTTCTGTCCCATGCAGTGCCATGTCCCACTAACAACAAGGTTATAAGGAATCTCCGATATTAGGGCGAACACTCCTAGATTCAGTCCGTATCTCTTTCTGGATCGAGTGTGAATGAAGCCTTCCACGATCAGGAAAGCGAAAAGAGGAAAGGCCAGACGGCCAAAACTACGCATCAGGAAATATGGAGTGATCCAGCGATGTACGATTTTGAAGAGGTGAGTCATCGCCCAGGGATCGCTTCTCCAGACGAAAGCGGCCAGGTGATCCACCAGCATGCTCACGACAGCCAGAAGCTTCAGCCCGCTACCGCTCAGCCATTTCCATTTCACTCTCATATAGTGCAAAGATAAAAGAAAAATGGGTATCTTCGCATTATGAGACTAATTCCTTCATTATCTATTCTCGGGGGCGTCCTGGCTGTGGCGGGAACCGCCGGTGCGCAGAACCGGAAACCAAATATAATATACATCATGTGCGATGACATGGGCTATGGCGACCTTGGTTGCTATGGGCAGCCTTTCATCCACACTCCGAATATAGACCGGATGGCTTCTGAGGGAATGCGTTTCACTCAGGCTTACGCCGGATCACCCGTGAGCGCCCCTTCCAGGGCCTCGCTGATGACCGGACAGCACACCGGCCATACTGAAGTCAGGGCGAATAAGGAGTACTGGTCGAAAAGCCCGATGGTAAAGTATGGGGACAATCTCGAGTATTCCGTGACCGGACAGCATCCTTATGATCCGAACCACGTGATAATCACTGAGATAATGAAGGACAACGGGTACTCCACCGGAATGTTCGGGAAATGGGCTGGAGGCTTTGAGGGCTCTGTGTCGACGCCGGACAAACGGGGTGTGGATGAGTTTTACGGGTATATATGCCAGTTCCAGGCTCACGCATACTATCCTAATTTCCTGAACAGTTACAGCAAGGCAGCAGGAGACACGGCGGTGACCCGTGTTATCCTCGAGGAGAACATCAAGTACCCCATGAACGGCAAGGACTATTTCAAGCGTCCCCAATACTCCGCCGACATGATTCACGAGAAGGCCATGGAGTGGCTGGACTCCCAGGATGGCAGGCAGCCGTTTTTCGGGTTGTTCACCTACACTATACCCCACGCTGAGCTAGCCCAGCCTGAGGACTCGCTCCTGCTCTCTTATAAGAAGGAGTTTTTCTGGGATCGCACATGGGGAGGGGATGAACCTTCCAGATACCATGCCTCCGACCATGTCCATGCCCAGTTCGCCGCGATGATAAGCCGCCTGGACATCTATGTAGGGGAGATATTGGAGAAACTCAAGGAGAAAGGCCTTGCGGAGAACACCCTGGTGATATTCACTAGTGACAACGGCCCTCATGAGGAAGGCGGGGCGGACCCGGTGTTCTTCGGAAGGGACGGCAAACTGAAAGGCCGCAAGAGACAGTGCTATGAGGGAGGAATCAGGATCCCGTTTATCGCCTGGTGGCCTGGAACGGTCGAAGCCGGGTCTGTCAGCGACCATCAGCTGGCTTTTTACGATATGATGCCTACATTTTGTGACCTGGTCGGAGTCCGTAATTATGATAAGAAGTACAGGAGCAAGGTTCTGAGGACAGACTACTTCGACGGATTGTCTTTCGCTCCGACACTTCTGGGGCAGTCCGGCCAGAAGGAGCACGAGTTCCTGTATTGGGAATTCTCCGAGACAGATCAGATGGGTCTGCGTATGGGCGATTGGAAACTGGTGGTTATCAAGGGAGTACCCCATTTATTCAACCTTTCGGAGGATATTCATGAGGACAATGACCTGGCCTCCGCTCGTCCGGATCTTGTCGAGAAGATGGTCAAGATAATTCATCAGGAGCACACCCCTAGCCAGCTTTTCTCTGTCACCCTTCCGTGAGCATTAAGGTCCGCGTCTTTCCGGGTTTCGGGCATTCCGTTGCCCGGGAACTCGGCCCGAATAAGGTTCTTTCGGGTGGCGTTCCACCACTGCGGGACCTCCCGGGATGAAGGTTAGACCTTTGACATACTCCGCCTGGAAGTCCGCGTCTTTCAGACTGGATATTCTTTTACCTCCCACATAGCAGTCTTCGAATGTGATATCCTCAACAAAGCGTGTCGGATGGCCTACCAGCGTGAAAGGCTTGCCTGCGTTAGCCCAGTGGACATTTTTAAGGTGGACGCCCTTAACGGAGCCCATCCTGCCGTTGCCGTAACGCTCTCCTTCGGTAAGTATTATCTCCAGATTCTTATACTCGATGTCCGATTCGACCCTTATATCCTCAAATGTGATGTTCTTTACTTCTGATGGGCCGTCGCAGACGATGCTGAAAGCAGCGTGACCGCCAGTGCGCCCGGAACCTCTGGCCCGGAGGATGTCGCAGTCTGTCATCCGGATGTTTTCCACGGTGCCACCGTTCAGCTCAAATCCGAGAGTCATTCCATCCGCATGGTCCCAGCCAACCAGCAGGCAGCCGCGAACGGTGACATCCCTGCAGCTGAGGTCAAAATTGTCCGGGTTGCCGTTGGCCTTGACAGCGATACAGTCATCGCGGGTGCGGATGAAGCAATCATCGATCAGGAAACCTTTGCAGGAAACCGGATTTATTCCATCCAGCCCCCAAGTGCCTGTGTGGGAGAAAACCTTCACATCGCGATATACTGTATTAACGCTGTTGGTCACGGTATTGGTCCATCCCCGGGTGCTGCGCATGAATATTCCATCAACCGTAAGATTCTCACAGTTGTTCACGCTCAGGTTCCCGCCCCAGGATCCGCGGCCAAGGATGCGGACATTCTTGCCGGAACCCCTGACCTGGCCATTGACCAAGGCTCCTCCGGCGATGTAGATTGTCATATTGTCTTCCAAAGCGATCTGGCCGGCATCGTGAACACCGGGGCCAAAGAATCGGACGCCAGGAGCATCGGGAGAGGGAATTTCCGCCTCGAGTGGATTGGCGAAAACTGCCAGATAAGGATTCCCGTTAATCTGGATGTACAGTTTCCTCGGACCGTCAATCTTGAATGTCAATTTGTTATTTCTTGCTTTCGCCTTAATTCCGGCGCTGACAGGTTGGATGGTGTACTCATTGATCTTGTCCTTTATCTCGATCGTGATAGTCTGAGGACCATCGCAGGAGAAGTTGGCGACATGAAGTCCCTCCATTCCGTCAGGGCCGACCTGTTCGACCCAGATGGGTATATCATTGACAGTTAATAAGTATGCTGTGCTGGTGGTCATCCCCGGAATCGCGGGATAAGGGACTACATTCTGGGCGATCGAGGGAATGAGAATGGCAAATCCCGCCAGGAGGGCAATAAACCTTTTCATATACTAGAGAGGTTATTTGACGATCATATATTCAAATGGACGGAGTATCTCGGTCTCGCCGAAGGAGACACCCTTCCCGGACAGAAGGTCCTTGGCGGCCTGGCCTTGCCATCCGGCCGGAACGGGAGCGTTGACCTGCCGGTCGCGGAGGTTGACCATCACGAGTATGGTCTCACCTTCGAAGGAACGCTCAAAGGTCAGGACATCATTGTGGGGATAAGGGACAAGAGTGCCGCGTCGCAATGCCGGATGGTTGTTGTATAAAGAAATCAGGTCTTTATACACCTTGGTCATTTCGGGGTTGGCATCCCAGTCTATTTCAGCGTAATTGAAGAAATTGATCCTTCCGGGATAGCCTGCTTCCTGGCAGCCGTACAAGAGGATGCCGCCGTGAATGAAGGCCGTTGCCACAAAGGCGGCTATGGAACCATCGTTGCCGAAGAACTCCCGGACAGGGGATTGCTTGGCATGTTCGTCGTGGTTGGTGGTGAAACGCAGCTTGACCTTGCCTGTGGGGAGCCCGGCATATTCACTGGAGTCGGCTGCGAACAGCGTGCTGACCGGGACGGGCCGGTTGATAGTCCTGGCGCGGTTCCGGGGCCTGTCACCTGCGACATTCGCGGTCGCCGGCGGCTGAACGGTCACGGTCTCTCCGTTGAATACACGTCGGAGCGCGGATAACCAGCCCCAGGCGTAATTCATATCGAAACCGGCATCGAAGTGGTCTTTACGACCACCTTCCGCCAGCATCAGCAGATTGTGCCCGGTAGCGCGGAGCTGGGCGACACAGTCCTTCCAGAACTCGAAGGGGACATAGTCGGCGGCATCGCAGCGGAAGCCGTCAACTCCAACCTGCTCGACCCAGAATTTCATCGCGTCTATCATCGCCTGGCAGAGGTCAGGGTTGTCGAAATTCAGGTCGGCGACGTCATTCCAGCTGGTTCCGTCCGGGTGGATGATTTCACCTTCCTCATCGTGTGTATACCAGTCGGGATGGTCTTTGATCCACTGGTTATCCCAGGATGTATGGTTGGCGACCCAGTCGATGATGACTGTCATCCCCTTGTCATGGGCATGGGCGACAAGAATCTTGAAATCATCCAAGGTGCCGAATTCGGGATTGATTCCGGTGTAATCCTTGACACAATAAGGACTGTTAACGGATTTTTCCACACCGATTTCGCAGATCGGCATGAACCAGACGGTGTTGGCACCAAGATCCTTGATCGCGTCCAAGCGGGCATCAACGGCCTTGAAAGAATTCTCAGGCGCGAAATTGCGAGGGTTGACCTGATACATCACAACGTCCTCCGGAGCGACTGTGACGTAACCTTTGCTACGGGAGCATTCTGTGAAAGCGGCTAATGAGACGGCGAGTAGAATCACCAAGCCGGAACGGATTGAAAGAGTCGTTTTATTCATAATAACCAAATCTATTAATTTTCAATGGAATATTCAAATTATTGATATGGACTCAAGGGTATGAGAAAGGTTTTGGAATTCATCCAGTCGTTTCTGTAACGCTCGATACAATTCTATGAAAGCTAATACATAGTTATTATTGTCAAGTAGAAATACAAATAATTTTTTACTAAATTCGTAGATGATTTATTCTATGAGGGTTCGTTTGTCGCATATGATGTTTTTTTGTCTGGCTCCGGTCATAGCCTGTTGCTCTGGCGGGGCTTGGCAATCGCTTGACAAGGCGGAAGCGCTTCTTCAGGACAATCCTTCTGAATCGCTTGCCATTCTTGATTCATTAGATTCTTCATCGTGGGGTAAACGATCCCGTTCCCGTCTGATCCTCTTGAAGGCGATCGCCTTGGACAAGAACCATATCAACGATGGCCGTTTGGCTGATGAGATGGAGGAGGCTACGGCGTGGTACCAGCATGTCGGAAACCGGGAAAACAGATTACGTGCGGAGTATTATTATGGTGACCAGCTTCGGGGAGCAGGTCGTCCCGATGAAGCTGCCGTTTTTTTCTTGCGTTCTGAGGAAGAAGCTGTCCGTCAGGAGAACTGGTATATGGCCGGGATGGCCGCCAGGAGCCTTTTCTATGTTTTCGGAACCAACTATAATTCGCCCGAGGAACTAGCAAGCATCAAGCGTGCTGTGGATTATTTTCACCGGGCAGGTTTAGAGGAACATGAGGATGACGCAAGGGTCAAGATGGCTTTAGCTTGCTATGACGGCTCTCTATTGGAAGCCTCTGACAGCCTTTTCGAAGTCGCAATTGCCACAGCCATGTCAAAAAATGATACGGTTAGGTTAAGAAGAGCCTTGAGCGGGTCTGTGGATTTGTTCTTGATACCAAGCCGCGTCGTCCCAGACAGTGTTATATCCCGTTTATCGCGAGCCGAGAAACTCGGATTTACCCTCAGCTCCAGACAACTGGCTAATAATGCTAGAGCGTACGCGATTAAGGGAGATTATGCTAAGTCTGATAGTTGCTTGCATGTGGCTTATGGCTTATCCAAAAGTAGGAACGAAAGACTTTTTGTGACTTCCAGGGAGTATGATATCCGTATTGAGCAAGGTGACAATCTATCGGCTTTTAACCTTTTGAAGCAGTTAAATGATTTTACTAATACCGAGGTTT
>JAEEGJ010006276.1_pt1 | contig 35877 bp, 36 predicted proteins | sample 8958761 | NCBI WGS metagenome assembly JAEEGJ01 (sample SAMN16246546, study PRJNA631951) | gut metagenome | biome: gut microbiome; feature: rumen; material: RS-attached | host: Bos | place: Iran: Karaj | collected 2018-10
ATATTACACTTTTTACCGAACAGAGAAAGATTTTGTGACTAGGCCAGAATATGTGTTAATGGATATGCAAACAGAATCAGCAGCAATGCTATCAGTCAAAATACTGACATAAGCCTTCGTTGAGTAATACTCTGGCACCCTATTTTGATCGTGATGCAAAGTGATGTGATGGGTGGTGGTCTGATTTGGATTTGCGATGATGGTATCAGAGATGAAAGCTAATTGTTGGACTGCTGTTGTATCATCAGTCACCCCCGTCTTTAATTGAAGATATAGATTGAGGTATTTGCCTGACTTACTGAGCCACATACTCTCAAACTTAACAGGGTCAGTACGAAGTTCCTTATTCAACTCCGACAGTGTCTTGATGCGAGGACATGGAACTTCACCGATTGAAACCAGTTCTGCTTTCTGGCTTTCCACCTTATTATAATATAACATACAGCGACAGAGGGTATCTGGCGTCTTGATCCATTTACCTGCATAGGGCTCAGACAAATCATACTCTTCGCCATCATCTGTGCAGAAAGAGACAATCTGACGACTTGCATCCACCCTGGCCTCCACGAAATCGCCTCGCATCAAAGAGTACTTTCCTTCGCCTTTCTCATAAGCATCCGTAGTACAAGAAAAGGCGAACGCTGCTATAGCCAGGATATAAAACAAACGCTTCATAAGACAGACAAATGGTTGATCAAAGGATTGGCATACATGGTCAACATCCGCTCACGAAGGAAGGGGATGTCTTTCCCTGGGAGTGTGATTTTTGCCAGTTGCTTTTGCAGATAATCTTCAAAGCGCTGCTTGTCGGCAGATGTATAATGATCTGTATAGTCTGCGCTACCATTCAGCTCATCAAGGGCGATATAGTTACACGGATAGATCTGGTAATTACGATGGATTTCCTTGTCCATCCGTTCACCTAATGCCTTAAAGAATTCGGTCCTTGGAAGATCGCCCAATTGGTCGATCCAGGTATTAATGGGGGCTGCAGGACGATAAACCACATGACCCTTATAACCGAAAATACCAATACGCATATTATCGAGATCATCCTGACGGCTCTTCTTGAAACCTGCCTGATCGCGCTTCTGCTGGAACTCCTGAGCCTTCAGATAATCACAAGGATCATATTCATAGCTGATGGTCAGTGGAACAATATTCAGATCACGCAACTTATCTACCAGTTTTGCTGCCGTCTCAGGACTTCCCATTGCCAGCATCTTCAATACAGCATCCTGGGTACGATCGTCAGAATCCTTGGCCCTACCCTCGCGCTGGGCAATCCAGATATTCTCCTTCTTTTCTGTGACAGCATAATGGATATAACGGCTCATCAACTGACTGGAACGCATGGTCTCCTTCGGTGTCAAGCCACGACGCACCGTAAAGGCTTTGTTCATCCGAACCAGACGTTTAATCCAAGGATATATCAAGAGGTTATCACCAATTCCGATTTCAACAGTGGTAGGATATCCTGACTCTACCAGCATAACATCAAGAAAAGCAGAATCGAGAACAATGTCACGATGGTTACTAACAAATGTAAAGCGATCATCCGACTTTGAGATGACACTCGACAACATCTTGTCGTCAAAGGAGCATCCGTCAGTATGCCTCTGCATAATGAGTTTGACGACAGGCTTCATAAAACGTTTCTGGAAGCCAAGCGGTGTCCGTACCCCTAAAAAGGCCATACGCAACAAGCCATTACGCAACGACTTGGGTAGCCAAGGCACAAACCCCTTCAGCACCAAGGCGAACTGACGGTCATCCAATAATTCATTGAATGCCTGCTGCATCTCCTCTGGCTCATACGGCCGGATCTCATCAAACTCTTGCGGTACTTTCATTTACTTAAACTGATTTTCTACGATATCGGTCAAAACATCTGCCATTGAGAGACCTGCAGCACGTACCTGCTGCGGAATGAAACTTGTGGCTGTCATACCTGGTGTGGTATTGACCTCAAGCATCGATATCTTACCCTCCTTTGAGACAATATAGTCAACACGGATGATGCCATTGCAATGCAGAATGTCATAGATGCTGGATGTGATGCGGCTTACCCTATCTGTTACATCCTGTGGCAGACGAGCAGGAGTAATCTCCTGTACCTGACCATTATACTTGGCATCATAGTCAAAGAATTCATTAGAAGTCACCACCTCTGTAATCGGGAAAACGACGGTCTTATCTTGTGTCTTATAAATACCCTGAGTGATTTCCGTTCCCTCAAGCAGAGCCTCAACCATAATCTCAGGACTTTCCATCATCGCCTTACGAATAGCAGGAGCCAACTGGTCCTTATTCTTCACCTTAGACACGCCAAAAGAAGAACCGTCGGCAGCCGGCTTTACGAAACATGGCATGCCTATCCGTTCCTCAATCTCATCATCGGACACCAACTCTTCGTAGCCCTTACGGATCAACATGGAATCAGCCACGCTTACGCCATAAGCCCTCAGATAATTATTGAGAACAAACTTATCAAATGTCATCGCCTCAACCAATACGCCACTCGTGGAATATGGCAAGCCGATCAGGTCGAAATAGCCCTGAAGCAAGCCATTCTCACCTGGGGTTCCATGAATGGTGATATAGGCATAGTCGAAAAGACGGGCTTTTCCATTCTCGATAAACGAGAAATCATTGCGATCGATTCTTGCTGTAGTACCATCAGGCAACTCCACATGCCAATCCTGACCTTTGACATCTACGATATAAACATGATAGCGTTCCTTATCGAAGAAAGAAAAAAGACCTTGTGCTGAACGCAGCGACACATCATGCTCAGAAGAATCGCCACCACAAACAATTGCTATTGTTCTCTTTAAGTTTTTCATTGTTTTATCTTGCTTTAATTATTATTCTTTTACCTTTATATATTTCCGCCATTTATCTATCAGCGCCTTCATATCATCAGGCCACTCAGATGTAAAGTCCATCTGCACTCCATAGATTGGATGTACAAAACCCAGCGTCTTGGCATGAAGTGCCTGACGGGGACAGAGCTTAAAACAATTTTGGATATATGCCTTATAGCTAGCAGTCCGCTCCCCTCTCAGGATTTCAGTGCCCCCATACCGTTCGTCACCAAACAAAGGATGTCCGATATGCTTCATGTGAGCTCTGATCTGATGAGTACGCCCAGTCTCAAGGATGCATTCTACCAAAGTCGTATAGCCATAACGTTCCAGCACCTTGTAATGAGTGACCGCAGGCTTCCCTACCTCTGAATCAGGAGCAAAAACCTCCATCCGCAGACGATCTTTCGGGTCACGACCGATGTTACCTTCTATACGTCCCTCGTCTTCTACGAAGTTTCCCCACACTAAAGCATTATAACTGCGATGTGTCGTTTTATTGAAGAACTGCTTTCCTAAAGACGTCTTGGCATCTGGAGTCTTAGCTACCACAAGCAGGCCACTTGTATCCTTATCGATACGATGTACAAGTCCGACCTCGGGATCATTCGGGTCATAAGACGCCAGATCTTTCAGATGCCAGGCGATGGCGTTAACGAGAGTTCCATTGAAATTTCCACATCCAGGGTGAACAACCATCCCTGCCGGTTTATTGATGACCATCACATACTCGTCTTCATAGACTACCTCAAGAGGAATATCCTCAGGTTTGATCGTCGTATCGTAATGCGGGCGATCAAGCATCAGCGTAATGACATCTCCCGGCCTTACCTTATAATTACTCTTAACTGGTTTGTCGTTTACATGGATAAAGCCAGCATCAGCAGCCTTCTGAATACGATTTCGACTTGAATGTGGTTGGTGTTCAGATAAGTATTTGTCTATTCGGACAGACTCCTGACCTTTGTCCACCTCCATCCGGAAGTGTTCGTACAACTGTCCATCACCTTCCAATTCTTCAGAAGGATCGTCAGTCATTAATTCCAGGTCATCTATCTCTTCCAGCAAGTCCATCACTCCGTAACCTCTTCAAACTCATCGACATTTCCACCTTCCATCATCTGATATTCAGGCTCTACATAGTCTATATCATCCCCAACATCATACTGTCCATTACCAATCATCAGCGTCAATGGTGCCTCTATCGATACCAAATCACCTGTCGATACTCTGCGCCCTTTGCAGAGGATACCATAAACCCAGTCTTTCTCGCCCATCACATACTGAGGTGGCAGAAGTTTGAAACCGATGGCCATCAACTTAGCCTCTGCCTCACGATAGCTACTATTATCCACAACGTCGGGAATAGGGAAAGAGGGAGAAGACGGAGAATTCACGGTAACGTAAATCGTATGACCTTCTTTTACGTATGTCCCAGAGCCTGGGTTCTGAGCCAGAATACAGTCTGCGGGAAGTCGCTTGTTGTAACCAGAGTCTGAAACAATGATATTCAATTTAAGTTCCTCGATCATCATACGGGCATCATGATAAGACTTTCTTTCCAAGTTAGGCACCAGAATACCCTCCCCGTGATGTGTATACCAAGACAGACCATAGTGCACACCAAACATCAAGGCAATGACCACCAGCATCATAGCCAGCAGATTACCAATCAGGAACTTACTGCAAAATTTACCAAAGAATTCCTTTGCTTTCATTCTCGATATCCTTATTTTGCGCACAAAGTTAGTGCAAATCGAGCGAAAAACCAAAACAAAGTCACAAAAAAAACAGAAAGAAGTAAAGATTCACCCCTACTTCTTTCTGTTTTAACCATTTTTCCTCAGAAAACCAGATTTACTTTCCGTGATTCTCGTCAGAAACTGTTAACTTCTTGCGACCCTTTGCACGACGTGCAGCCAGAACGCGGCGGCCATTCTTGGTGGCCATTCTCTCACGGAAGCCGTGCTTGTTAACGCGACGGCGATTGTGGGGCTGAAATGTTCTTTTCATTGCTTTTAACTATTTATTTTTGTTATTATTGTCACTTTTGGGCTGCAAAAGTACTCATTTCTTTTGAATTACGCAAGTTTTATGAGAAATTTAGTGCAAGTTTTTGTGTTTTTTACTAAAAAAGAAGTAACTTTGCACCCGAAAACGATACAAAAGTAACATTTTATAGGTTTATGATTAATTCACAAGACATTAAAAAAGGCACCGCCATTCGCATGGACGGTGGTATTTGGGTGTGCATCGATTTCCAGCACAGAAAGCCAGGTAAGGGTAACACAATTATGATTATCAAGGTGAAGAACGTTTCCGACGGTCGAGTTTTGGAGCGCCGTTTCAACATCGGAGAGAAACTGGAGGACGTTATCATTGAGCGTCGCCCCTATCAGTATCTCTATGAGGATCAGAGCGGACGTATCTTCATGAATCAAGAGACATTCGAGCAGATTCCCATCGACAATGAGCTCGTTATCGGTCATGAGTATATGAAGGAAAGCGATATCGTTGAAGTTGTTTCTGATACGACAGATGGTACCATTCTTTATGCAGAAATGCCTGTCAAGACAGTGCTCCGCGTAACACACTCAGAGCCTGGCATCAAGGGTGATACCGCTACCAACACCCTGAAACCTGCAACACTTGAGACCGGTGTTGAGGTACGCGTACCTCTGTTCATCAATGAGGGCGATCTGATTCAGGTTGACACTCGTGATGGCAGTTACCTCCAGCGCGTAAAGGAATAATGAAATACTCGATTATCGTTCCTGTCTTTAATCGTCCTGACGAGGTCGACGAGTTGCTTGAGAGCCTTTGCCAACAAACGGTCAAAGACTTTGAGGTTCTGATTATTGAAGACGGTTCGATAAAACCTTGCAAGGATGTTTGCGACAAATACGCAGACATCCTTGCTTTGCATTATTATGCCAAGGATAATAACGGTCCGGGGCAGAGCAGGAACTATGGTGTAGAGCGTGCGTCAGGCGATTGGGTTATCATCCTTGATTCTGATGTCGTTTTGCCGCAGAATTACCTACAGGCTGTAGAAGATGAACTATCAAAAAATCCTTGTGAGGCATTCGGGGGACCCGATGCTGCACATCCCTCTTTCACTCCCATACAGAAAGCCATCAGCTACTCCATGACCTCTTTTTTTACTACAGGAGGCATCCGAGGCAGCAAGAAAGCGAAACTAGACAAGTTCTACCCCCGTTCATTCAACATGGGTATACGTAGGGATGTCTATCTTGAATTAGGAGGCTTCACAAAAATGCGATTTGGCGAAGACATCGATTTCTCTTATAGGATTGTAGAAGCAGGCTACCAACCAAGGCTATTCCCAGAGGCTTGGGTTTGGCATAAGCGCCGCACAGACTTCCGGAAATTCTTCCGTCAGGTCTACAATAGCGGTATCGCCCGCATCAACCTCGAGAAACGTCATCCAGGAACCATGAAATTAGTTCATTTATTGCCGACAGTCTTTACGGTTGGAGTCATCGGATTGCTTCTGCTTTCATGCTTCTATCCTTGCGCGCTCGTACCTATTATATTATATAGCATTCTGATTTTCGTTGACTCAAGTCGTCAGAACAAGAGTCTTTATGTCGGACTGCTCAGCATTCCAGCAGCCTTTGTCCAGCTGATGGGCTACGGTTTAGGATTTATTGAAAGCTGGTGGAAACGATGTATACTCAAACAAGACGAATTTCAAGCCTTCGAAAAGTCATTCTACAAATAAAAACATACAAACTTAAATTAAAACTATGGAGAAACTCAACATCACACAATGGGCAGAAGAAGATCGTCCAAGAGAGAAAATGGCATCACTTGGTGCAGGAGCACTGACTAGTGCAGAGTTACTGGCTATTCTCATCGGTTCTGGTTCAACCAAAGAGAGCGCCGTGGATCTTATGAAACGTATCTTAGGCGACTGCAACAACAACCTGAACACGCTTGGGAAACTTAATATTCACGACCTCTGTTCCTATAATGGCATTGGTGAAGCGAAGGCTATCACAATCCTTGCAGCTTGTGAACTAGGGAAACGGCGCCAGATGGAGAAACCAGAAGATCGCCCAGACCTTGGTACCGCCACCAGAATCTATAACCACATGCACCCTAGAATGCAGGATCTGGATGTCGAAGAGTTCTGGGTATTACTGATGAACCAGCATCATCGTCTTATCAAACCAGTACGCATATCTCATGGAGGTATCACCGAGACTTCCGTAGACATCCGTATCATCATGCGTGAGGCCATCTTAGCAAACACAACCATTCTAGCTGCCTGCCACAACCATCCCTCTGGTAATTTGCATCCAAGCAAATACGATGAAGAACTGACAAGAAGTATCAAGAGGGCTTGCGAACTGATGCGCATCCATTTCATGGATCATGTTATTGTCACGGATGGCAATTATTACTCTTTTCACGAACAAGGCAAATGCTAACAAATTACAAATAACACGCTCAGAGGTTTGGTGTTTTGCTCAAAATATACTATCTTTGCAGCGATTATGACACAAGAAGAGAAAACAATGATAGAAGAAAGGATCGTAGATGTGCTGAAGACAGTCTATGACCCTGAGATTCCCGTCAACATTTATGACTTGGGAATGATCTACAAGATTGACGTGCAGGATGATTATTCTGTGGAGTTGGAGATGACCTTCACTGCGCCTAATTGTCCTGCAGCAGACTATATTCTGGAGGACGTACGCACAAAAGTAGAAAGCGTCGAAGGCGTGAAATCCTCAAACGTCAATCTGGTATTCGAACCCGCCTGGGATCAGAGCATGATGAGTGAAGAGGCAAGAGTAGAATTAGGTTTTGATTAGCCTTTAGTTTGTAATGCTAAGTCCGCTGTTATGAAGAATATCTATTTCCTTTCCGATGCCCATCTTGGCTCACTGGCCATCCCACACGGTAGGATGCAGGAACGAAGGCTTGTCCGCTTCCTGGACTCTATCAAGGAAAAGGCAGCTGCCATCTATCTTTTAGGAGATATGTTTGACTTTTGGTACGAATACAAATATGTCGTACCTAAGGGTTATACACGTTTTTTAGGTAAGCTTTCTGAGTTGACAGACATGGGGGTAGAAGTTCACTACTTCACGGGGAATCACGATATTTGGGCTTACGAATACTTAGAAAAGGAGTGTGGAGTCATTCTCCATAAAAAGCCAGAGACTACCGAAATCTATGGCAAGATGTTCTTCCTGGCACATGGTGATGGACTGGGTGATCCTGACAAGAAATTCAAACTCATCAAAAGCATATTCCATAACAAGGTTTGCCAATGGGCTTTCTCTGGCCTACATCCTCGATGGGGGATGTGGTTCGGTTTGAATTGGGCCAAGCATTCCCGGATGAAACGGCCAGATGGAGAAGAGCCTGCTTATATGGGCGAAAACCGTGAGCACTTAGTGCTATTTACCAAGAAATATATCCAATATCACTCGAATGTCGACTACTTCATCTATGGACATCGTCATATTGAGGTGGACCTTCAGCTGACCAAGAAAGCCAGAATGATTATTCTTGGCGATTGGATTACCCATTTCACCTACGTTGTGTGGGATGGCGATCATCTCCTCATGTCACAATACATCGAAGGCGAGAGCCGCCCCTGATACAAAAACAAAACAAGATATGAACAGAAAGAAAATTGTAACTTTTGGAGAACTTCTACTCCGATTCTCCAAACCTGGGCAACTCAGATTGACTCAGGGCGATATGTTTACCAGTAAATACGGAGGCAGTGAAGCAAACGTAGCCGTATCATTAGCTACACAAGGCGAAGATGTTACCTACATCACACGTTTACCAGATACTCCCGTGGGGCATGCAGGGGCAATGAACCTAGCCCAATTAGGGGTAGACACCAGTCAAGTTCTTTATGGCGGTCAGCGTATTGGCACCTATTACTTTGAGCCAGCTGCAGGTATGCGTGCTGCTAAAGTCATCTATGACAGAGGTAATTCTGCTTATTATGACCTGAAGCCTGGCATGATTCCTTGGCGAGAAATTCTGAAGGATTGCGCATACTTCTGCGTCTCAGGCATCACTGCTGCAATTTCCCAACAAGCGGCAAAGGCTACCTTTGAGGCATTAGACATCGCAGACGAAATGGGAGTAACCGTATGTTTTGATATCAACTATCGCAAGAACTTATGGAAATACGAAGGAGCAGAACCTCGTAAAACACTTAGTCAGATGCTCTCACGCTGTGACATGATGTTTGGCGACGCCATTGAGTTTGAATGGCTCTCACAACATCCCCAGCCACCATTTACGGCAACCGATTCCAATTTCCAGATGCAAATGAAAGAATATGGCGAGTGGTTTGATGAGCTCCATGCCAACTTCCCCCGCCTGAAGAACTGGATGATGGGTATGCGTAATATCGTCAGCTCAAACCATCACACATTGACAGGTCTGCTTTGGACAGAAGGAACCCTTTTGCAGGCACCCGTCATTGACATTCCCGATGTTATTGATCCTGTAGGTGTAGGCGATGCCTTCATGGGAGCTTGGCTGCATGCCATCAGCCTTTTCCCTGATGACAAGCAGAAACAATTAAACTATTCTTTGGCTGCCGCAGCCCTGAAAAATACGATTCCTGGTGATTTCAATATTTCAACAGAAGACGAAATCCTAGATGTGATGGAACAGCGATATGACACCTCGACTCTCTATAAACACATCTCATAAAAGAATGCCGGAAGCAAAAAACTTCCGGCATTCATTTTATATTCCATAAGCTCTTCGCATCCATTCCATGCGCGTGTTGAGCCATTCTTTCAAATTCTGCACCTCGTTCTGATAACTGCCCCATATATCATACTGTTTGTATGTATAGTGGTAGAACGTTCCCCATCGTTTCTGGTTTTCCTGGGCAGCATACTTCAGATACTGAGCATCATTGTTAATATAGGTCAGAAAATCTTCCTTATGATTATAAAAATACGTAAAGCGATGACGCAACCTTGATAAGAATGCCGGATCCTGCATCAGTCTCTGATACCACAAAGACCACTCAAGCATGAATCCTTGGGGCAACATAGCTGTCGTTCCAGACTCTTTCACATTGCCAAAGGCTATATCAAAGTCCCAAATAGGTCCCATCTTCAGTTTTCCTCCCCTTTGCAGATTCATATAAGTACTGAAGTGGAACATGGAATCTTCATTCTTAGAAATCTCATGTATAATATACCAATCCACAAACGAATCGATATCCATATATTTCTGCCAGCCCTCGTTAGGATCGGTGAAATTTTCAGAGAACAAGGCATCATCTGCCATCTTCAGGAAATTGGTAATATAATTATAATTCTCATCACCAAAAGACACATCCTCAGGTTCCTTGATCTCTATAGAATAATTGATATGTGGAGCATAAGTAAAGACACAGCCTGAATCCCTTTCCGCTCTCTCATCGACCTCGATCAGGAAACCGTCATCGCCAACAGCTACACGATTGTTATCTATCTTGATCTTCTCGCACAGCATATAAGTACCATCATACTGACCATTAAGGATCAATTCCACGAAATGTCCACCAGGTGTCCAGTCAAGGTTGCTCCTCTTACCCATAGTCAGTGCCAAATCGTTGCGGATCATCGACTTATCAGAGTAGTTGGCAAGCAGTACCCATGATTTGTCCTTATGCTCTCCAAAGAAGCGTATTTTCTCATTAAACTTGAGACGATATGGCTTCTTAGGCTGTCCCCAAGTGGAGTTGCCACGTCCCTTGATCTGCAGGTCTGCCTCAGTCACCTCTCCAGGGGAACGCGTCACGGCATCTTCTACCAGTCTCATGTGGGCATTCAAATACACCGTTTTGCTCTTGATAGGAGCAGCACCCTCTGTATCAATATACATAATGGGCAGGCCTGTATAGGTATAGACATAAACCATATACTCCACTGTTTTATCAACGCCCTTCACAGTCAGTTTCACTGGAGTAGAGAAGTCGTATTTCGAAGAGCCGCTCGTAGCCTTCTGGTCATTGATAGTCACCTCAGTTCCAAGAAATGAAAAGCGAGGGATCAACTCCTTACTGCCCGACAGTTGGGGAAGCCAGCACTCTATAGTGCCGTTGCTGGAGATTGTACAATCCAGATCTTCTGTCAGTGAAGGATTCTCAGCTGCAGAGAATGCCATCGCCACTAACGCCGTTGCTTGTGGCAGATCCTTATAGGCATTAGCAAAACTATCGAGTCTGGCTTGTAAGCGAAGTGCCTCCTGCTTCAGGGCCGCATTGGCAGCTTCCAACTCCTTGTTCGTCTGGGTCTGAGCATTATTGGCAGCTTCAATCTGATCGGCACGGTCATAAAACTCCGTCAAGTCCTTACTACAAGATACCAGACCAAGTACAGCAATCGTTATATACAAAAATCTCTTCATCACTTACATCTTGCTAAATTCATCCTTCAACCAATCCATACGGTGATCCAGCCATTCCTTCATAGTGGACACCTCTCTCTCAAAATATTTCATACCATTTTCGGCAGGACCATAGGACTCGTAAATATCCCACTTGTTATTATTCTCCCGGGCAGAATACTTCAAATACTGCGCATTCTCATCGATCTCCTTCATGAAGTCACTCTTATGAGCATAGAAATAGGTATAACGATCTTTCACCTTGGCAACAAATGCAGGATCCTGGAAAAGACGGTCAAACCACTTGGCTTTCTTCACGACAAAGCCATCCACGCTATTGTCTTCACCAGCTCCGAACCCATTCCTAAAGTCCCAAAGAGGACCCATTTTCAGTTTCTCGCCATTCTTCTTATACATGTAGCAATTATGCTGGAAAACAGCATCGTTGTTCTTAGCAATCTCATTAATGAGATACCATTCGACAAATGAATCGATATCCATATATTTCTGCCATCCCATCTGTTCAGTTGTAAATGCTGCCGAGAACAAAGCCTCCTCGGCACTATTCAGGAATTTGCGGATATAGACATATTTCGAATCACCAGTCATCACAGAAGGAGCCAGGATACTGACAGGCTGCTCCAGTGTGTTATATGCCATAGAAATACCAGTTGTTGATTCATCAACCTTCAAGAGATAACCGTCGATTCCGATATTTACCCTCGAACTGGACACTTCAAGACGATCACCCAGTCTATAGCAACCGTAATAACGGCCATTAAGCATGAGGTCAACAAAGTGGAATCTGGGCGTAAAGTCCAAATTACTGATGCTACCCATGAAAAGTCCTATCTGTGAGCGAATCAATGTCTTGTCATCTCTGTTAGCCGACAGTTCCCAGTCTGTATCGGCTGGTTCATCCAGCAACGACAAGCTGCTATTCAGATTGATGACATAGTCATTCTTGGCCATCTGGCCTGACGAATGTATCTTTGAGATATAATAAACGGGATTAATGCCCTTGATCCTCATATCGGTCTCAATCACATCACCTGCTGCTCGTGTCTTCACATCTTCAACCAGTTTCATATGGGCATTATAATACCAGTTGGATTTGATGATATCAGCACGGCCAGCCGTCTCTATCCACAAGAGGGGTAGACCTGTATAAGAATGCACGTAAACAGTATAGCTGACAGATTTCTGCTTACCTTTGATGACCAAAGTAACCGGTTTGCTGAAGTCAACTGCCGTCTTACCGCTTTCGACATTCCGACCATCCAATGTCAGGCTCTCACCAAAAAATTCGAAACGCGGAATCAGCGTCTTGTCACTCATAATATTCGAAACCCAGCAATCCACAATATTGTCATCGAGGATCACACACTTCGCATCTTCAACAAGCTGCATACCATTTTCAGATGACAAGAACTCGAAAGACAACAATTCTGCAGTATCTAACTTGTCTTTTAGATCGTCGATTTGATCTTGAGTGTTATCAATGTCCTCCTGCAACTGATCGCCTTCTTTCTTCAGCTCATTCTCCTTGTCCTTCAGGGTCTGTCCTTCCTTTTCCAATTGAGCTATACGATCTTCTATTTCTTCCTGATCCGAACTACAAGAGAAAAGGCAAGCCAATACCATCAAAGAAAAAAATGCCTTCTTTACCATACTCAAATTCTTATTATTATCCAGACTTTATGACTCGAGTTTACGATTTCCGCTGCAAAATTAGTTATTTTTTTGTAATTTGATACACTTTCACTCATCTTTTTGTATAAAAACGAGTGTTTTTTATACTCTTATTCCTACTTTCAACAAAAAAGGGCAACCTTTTTGACTGGTTGCCCTTTAAAAATGGATTATCTTTTTTATAATAGATTCATCGTATCGGTAGCAATCATCAATTCCTCATCAGTAGGAATAACGACAACCTTTACCTTAGAATCATCTGCTGAGATAACAGCTTCCTCGCCACGGACATTATTCTTCGACTCATCGAACTTGACGCCCAGGAACTCCAAGCCCTTGCAGACTTCAGAACGCATGCTGACCTGGTTCTCACCAACGCCAGCGGTGAAGACAATAACGTCGAGACCACCCATAGCTGCAGCGTAGGCACCAATATACTTCTTAATACGATAGAAATACATATCCTGAGCCAGTTTAGCACGCTCATCACCATTCTTTGCAGCATTTTCGACATCACGCATATCGCTAGAGCCACCAGTGATACCAGCCACACCACTCTTCTTATTGAGCAGGTTGCTCATACCGTCAGCATCAAGACCCAGTTTCTTTTCGATGAAGGTCACTGCACCACCATCGATATCGCCTGCGCGAGTACCCATCACAAGACCTTCCAGAGGTGTAAGACCCATAGAGGTGTCGATGCACTTACCATCCACAACGGCAGCAATAGAACCACCATTACCTACGTGACAGGTCACCATCTTGGTGCCTTCTGCAGGAATACCCAGGAACTCGCAGGCACGGGCACTTACATAACGGTGAGAAGTGCCGTGGAAACCATAGCGACGGATACCGTACTTCTCATAAAGCTCATAAGGAATGGCATACATATAAGCCTTAGGAGGCATTGTCTGATGGAAAGCGGTATCGAACACACCCACCTGAGGCAGGCCAGGCATAAGTTCCTTCACTGCATTGACACCCTTCAGGTTTGCGGGGTTATGCAGGGGAGCCAGGTCAGAGCAAGCCTCGAAAACCTTCAGCACCTCGTCAGTGAGGACAACAGACTTATTGAACTTCTCACCACCATGCACCATACGATGACCAACAGCGTCGATCTCATCAAGGCTCTTGATCACACCTATCTCAGGATCAGTGAGCAGGGAGAAGATGAACTTCACACCTTCTGTATGCTCAGGGATATCGTGCATAATCTGCTTCTTCTCGCCATTGGCCAGCTTCACCTTTACAAAAGCTCCGTCCAAGCCAACACGCTCTGCACCACCACTGGTCATCACGCTCTTGTCGTCCATATTGTACAAGGCATACTTAATAGACGAAGAACCACAGTTTAAAACTAATATCTTCATTATTTCTTAACTTCTTAACTACATAACTTCTTTAACTACTCACTTCTTAGCGTCCATGGCCTGGCAAGAGGTGATGGCAATCATGTAATAGATGTCATCAATAGAGCAGCCACGTGACAGGTCGTTTACCGGACGGGCAATACCTTGCAGAACAGGACCGATAGCAATTGCATCGCCCAAGCGCTGAACCATCTTATAACCGATGTTACCTACCTCGAGGTTAGGGAATACCAGCACATTAGCCTTTCCTGCAATATCAGAGCCTGGAGCCTTCTTTGCGCCTACTGATGGAACCAAGGCGGCATCAGCCTGCAGCTCACCGTCGATCTTCAGAGAAGGATCGAGTTCCTTAGCCAGACGAGTGGCTTCAATAACCTTATCAACTACTTCGTGCTTAGCAGAGCCCTTTGTTGAGAAGCTGAGCATAGCTACGCGAGGCTCTTCGAATCCAGCCACAGCCTTTGCCATCTGAGCGGTACATACAGCAATCTGAGAGAGCTGGTTGGCATCAGGCATTGGAGTTACAGCTACGTCGGCTACAACGAGCACACCATCCTCACCATACTGCTTCTGCTTTGAGATCAGCAACAGACCACCGCTGACACAAGTGATGCCAGGCTGGCACTTGATAATCTGAAGAGCAGGACGCAAAGTATCACCAGTGGTAGAAAGAGCGCCGGAAATCTGACCATCAGCACCTTCGGTCTTGATAATCATACAACCAAGATAGAGAGGATTCTTAATCAGCTTGCGAGCTTCCTCGATGGTCATGCCTTTCGATTTACGAATCTCTGCCAGTTTCTCTGCCAGTTCCTCGCTCTTCTCATAATTCTCAGGATCGATAAGAGTAGCCTTCCCGATATTGGTAAGTCCCTTCTCCTTTGCGAGAGCCTCAACCTTGGCGGGATTACCTATCAGGATGATGTCTGCGATGTCATCACCAATAGCCTTGTCGGCTGCACAAAGTGTACGCTCCTCTTCTGCCTCTGGGAGCACGATGCGCTGCTTGTTACTCTTAGCACGCGCTACAATTTGACTTAATAAATCCATAGTTTGTTATTTAAAATGTTAGAATTGTCAAAGTGAGATTGCAAAATTACAAAATTAAACCGAAATCCGTGCAGGAATCAGATTATTTTTCAGAATTTTAAATGAAAACCTTTACGTGAGTTCCAACAGCTCGTCTGTCAGGAAGATCTCCAGCTCCTCTGCAGTCATGTGGAGTTTGAACTCTCCCTTGATGGCGACAGAGATGCCGCCAGTCTCCTCAGAGACCACGATAGCGAGTGCGTCCGTCTCCTGAGAGATTCCCATGGCAGCACGATGGCGTAAGCCCAACTCTTTTGGAATACTCAGGTCGTGGCTGACTGGCAAGATACAACCTGCAGCCCTGATGCGCTTGCCTTTGACAATCATCGCACCATCATGCAAGGGAGCATTCTTAAAGAAGATATTTTCAATGAGCTGCTGATTGATATTGGCATCAATATTATCGCCAGTTGCCACTATATCATCAAGTGACATTTCACGCTCTACAATGATCAAGGCGCCGACCTTCCCTTTGCTCATATTGATAACAGCCATTACAATAGGTATCACCGTTACCATTGCTTCACGACGACCTGCCTCCTTATCCAACTCTTTCTTATTGAAAAACCTTTTAATTGCTTTTACACGCTGATGAGCGCCCAGATTATAAAGGAATTTACGTATTTCATCCTGGAACAGCACAATCAGGACTATCACGCCCACACTGACCAGTTTATCAAGGATAGAGCCAAGCAGTTTCATCTGCATGATACGTGACACGAACAGCCACGTAATGACAAATACCAGAATACCTATAAAGACATTCAGCGAACGCGATTCACGCATCAGCCGATAGATATAATAGAGCATCGTAGCTACCAGGAAGATGTCTATCAGGTCCTTGATTCCAAATTCGAAAAACATATGTTTTGATATAATTTGATACACTCCATAGCCTCCTTCACATCATGAACACGCAAGATGGAGGCACCTTTCATCAGTGCGGTCGTATTCAGCACCGTCGTTCCATTCAGCGATTCCTTCGGCGTACATCCCAGCGCCTTGAAAATCATAGACTTGCGGGAAACGCCCACTAGCAGAGGAAGTTCCATAACACATAGCTTCTCAAGCTCATTCAGGATCTGATAGTTCTGCTCCAGGGTCTTACCAAAACCAAAGCCTGGATCAAGAATGATGTCTTTGGCACCCAGGTCCCGCAAGTGCTGGACACTTTCTGCAAATGTGAGCAATACCTCACGAATAGAGGAATGCTGTGACGTTAATATATAAGGTACGCGCAAGCGAGAAATCATTCTGAACATATCAGAATTCCCCCCACTGATATCATTAATCATGTTAACCCCAAACTCCTCAACAGCCATACGGGCTATATCGGGATGGAAGGTATCAACAGAGACCACAGAATATGGTAATTCACGACGAACGACATCCAGACCAAAGCGGAGACGTTCCATCTCTTCCGACTCAGACACCTCAGATGCTCCTGGGCGTGTGGAGCAGGCTCCTACATCAATCATGGTCGCACCTTCTGCAACTATCTGATTGGCACGTTCAGCAATCTCACGCTCCGTCTGCATCCGACTTCCTTCATAGAAAGAGTCAGGCGTTACGTTCAGGATACCCATCACCTGAGGCTGGGAGAGATCCATCAATCGGCCATTCACATTAATCGTATAATCCATTTCGCCCACAAAGATACGAATAATTATCCACTAAGTACAAAAAGAACCCGATTTTTTATTTATTTTTCGCCTCCTTTGTATTCTTAGTGAACAAATTTCACTATCTTTGCACCAAAATTAAGAAAGATCATATGGATATTCAAGAACTTTATCAGTTATACCAGCAGCACCCATGCATCACGACCGACAGCCGTGATTGCCCGGAAGGAAGTATCTTCCTGGCCCTGAAAGGCGAATCGTTCGACGGAAACAAATTTGCAGCTTCTGCTCTTGAGAAGGGATGCGCCTATGCCATAATCGACAATCCAGAATACAAACAAGACGACCGTTTCATCCTGGTAAATGACTGCTTGCAGACTTTTAAGGATTTGGCAAGGGAACACAGGAGGCAGTTTAACATCCCTGTGATTGGCATCACTGGTACTAACGGGAAGACGACGACCAAAGAACTCATTGCCGCTGTACTGCAACAGAAATACAATGTGCTTTATACCCAAGGCAATTTCAATAACGATGTTGGCGTACCCAAGACTCTGTTCCGTCTGAATAAAGAACACGAGATAGCCGTGATCGAAATGGGAGCCAGTCATCCTGGAGACATCAAGACACTGGCAGAGACTGCTGAGCCCACATGCGGACTGATCACCAACGTCGGGAAAGCCCATCTTCAGGGATTCGGTTCCTTCGAAGGTGTCATCAAGACCAAATGCGAGCTGTATGATTTCCTGCGCAGCCGTGAGGACGGCTTGGTATTCCTCAATGCAGACAACGAGAACCTTGTCGACCAGATTGCCGAGGAGGATACACTATGGATATCGCCCTACTCGACTGATCCCGAGAAGCAATACACCTGTATCAGTGGCGAGATCGTCTCTTGCGCTCCATTCCTGAAATTCCGCTGGAGAGAACCGTTGATGACACTCGAAGAAGAAGGACGCTCCACGAAATGGCATAAGGTACAGACACAGCTCATCGGCTCCTACAACATCGACAATCTGCTGGCCGCCATTGCCGTAGGTATTAACTTTGGTGTTGACCGTAAACAGATTTGTGCAGCTCTTGAGAACTATACACCATCGAATAATCGTTCTCAAATGACGGTAACAGCCCAGAACCATCTCATCGTTGATGCCTATAATGCCAACCCCTCGAGTATGCAGGCCGCCTTGGAGAATTTCAAACTGATGGAGGCTCAGCATAAGATGGTCATTATTGGAGACATGCGAGAGCTTGGAGACGTATCGGCAGAAGAGCACCAGCGAATTGTGGACTACCTGTCGACCATTGATCTGGAAACCGTTTGGCTCGTAGGCGAGGAATTCGGCAAGACCAAGTGCGACTATCGGAAATTCCGAGATGTTGAAGCCGTTAAGGCGGCCATAGCCTCAGAGCACCCTGAGGGGCACTATATTCTCATCAAAGGGTCGAACAGCATGAAACTCTATCAGCTGCCAGAACTGTTATAAACATGCGCACGATCTATGCTTACATAGTCCTGCTGCTCTTGCTGATGGTTACAAGTTGCCAGCAACGGGAGCGTCTTGCGGAAGGGAATGCCGTCTACTACTGGCGTACTGACTTCAGGCTCGACTCCACTGAGCGCTCATTTTTAAGTCAATACCATATAAATAAGGTGTATTGCCGGTATTTCGATGTGGTGCTGAATGAAGTTGGAGAACTCGTGCCTAATGCCACTATCAAATTCTCAAGTGCCCTGCCAGAGGGTGTAGAGATGATTCCCACCGTCTACATCACAGAGGACTGTATGCATCGAGACCTCAAGGGACTGGCAGAGAAGTTGGTATCGCGCATCAAACAGATGAACGACACTCACGATATCGTCGGAGTAAAAGAAATACAGATTGATTGCGATTATACTGCCAAAAGCAGACAAAAATATTATCAGTTCCTGAAAGAAGTAAAGGCAGCCTGGAAGCAGAAGCTCTCTACCACTATCCGTCTGCACCAGCTCTCAATGGAGGAGCCACCTGTAGACTATGGTGCCCTGATGCTCTACAATACCGGCGATCCCAGAAAATGGACTGAGCGCAACCCCATTCTCGACGCCCGCGATGTGCGCCCTTACGTGAAATGGCTAAACGACTATCCATTGCCTTTGGCAGCAGCCTACCCTGTTTTCTCATGGCTCAGGGTGATACAAGGCGTGAACATCGAACACACGGTGAAGGCCGATGAGATTCTACATGTGAAACAGATGGTGGAGTCTGAACGTGAAGATCTCAAACAATCCATCATCACTTATCATTTAGACAAAGAAAATATAATCCGATATAAACCAGAGACCTATGAGGAGATTTATCATCACTAATTTATTGGCCATTATGATTTTGCCCATGATGGCTTGCGGTTGGGTTGGTACCAACAACTATTATCTGTTCAGTGTATACGACAGAAACGATTTCACTGAGCGCGTAAATGGAATCTGCAAGGACAATTGGAAGGCCTATCTCGGATTGCCTGCCGATGACTATTACTGGTTCAATGCCGAAGAAGTCATCAAGGCTGCCCAGGAGAAAAACGACCCACTGATGGTCAGCTACGTACAGAACTTGCAGAAATACCTTGATTGCTGTGATACCGAACAGCAGAAACTGAATGAGTGGAACTATCCCTCAAAAGAAGACATCAGTGCATGCAACCAGACCCTGCAGAACGTTCGCAATTATGCCGCAGGCAAACTGAAGAGCCGTCTGCGCTCCCAGCATGCCTTGCTCTACATGCGCTGCAATATGCTTTTGGGTAAGCATGAAGAGAATGTCACCTTCTGGGAACAGACAACCAGCCAGTTCATCGAAACGGTCTATAAGGACATGATGAAGAACATCTATGCCGGTGCCCTCTACAAGACGGGACAGGAAGCCAAAGCCGGTGATCTGTTTGCCGAGATGGGCGACTACAACAGTCTGATGACTATTTACTATAAAAAGCGTTCTTATGTCGCCATCCAGCGCGAATATCAAACGAACCCCAATTCAAAAGTGCTTCCTTTCCTGCTGCAGGACTTTGTCAACAATGCCCAGGAGGCCGATGATGCCACGAACCCTCAAGCAGGAGGTATAGGCGGTAAACTCTTCATCCGCGACATCAGCAAGAATGAAGCCAAGCAGATGATCACGCTTTGCGAACAGGTCATCCGCGAGGGGAAGAGTGAGACACCAGTTCTTTGGAAGACAGCCAAGGCTTGGCTGGAATACATGTTCGGCAGCAAGCAACAGGCTCAGAGCGACATTTCCGAAGCTATTAACATGAAAGGGACAGAACGCATGCAGAGTGCAGCCCGCGTCATCCGTGTCTACATCGAGTCAGCAATGGCACCTAAGAGTCAGGATTTCGACGATTGGCTAGAGGCGGAGCTACAGTGGATGAAAAAGAAAAGCGAAGAAGACTATTTCTATCATCAGGCAGCAGATCGCATCACCCATCAGATTCTTGTAAAGCGCTATGAAGATCGCCCCATAGCCGCTATCGGCCTGCTGAAAGCCGTTGGCAGCTACGAGTCTTCCAATTACGTCGACACCATGAAGGTGGAAGGATTGGAGCAGTTCTTCTATTTTACCCTCAAGACTCCAAAGACAGCCCTCGACAAATACATCAAGTCACAGCTGAACTACGAGCAGTTTGAACTGGAAGACCTTATCGGCACCAAGTACATGCGACTCTGCCAGTGGGGCAAGGCTATCCAGTGGTTGGAGAGTATCCCGTCTACTTTCTACGACAAACAAGGCTATGCCGTCTATGCCGCCAACCGCAGATACGACATCGGCCCCTGGCTCAAGCGCCAGTGGCTGAGTGACAAAATCGACTGGAGCAGGGAGTGGAAAATCGGAGCAAACCCGAAGCTCGTCTATGCGCGTGAGATGCAGAAGATGGAGGGCGAACTCAATGTTCTCACGGGTGAGGCTTTGAAGAAACAGTACTACGAACTGGCCGTACGCTATGCACAAGCCAGCTATACAGGCGACTGTTGGTTCCTGATGCGTAACTCCAAGAGTGTCATTGATACCGTTCGTGTCAACGAAGTAGACTTGGCAGGCAAAGCAGCCCAAATGCTGAAAAAGGCTGGGGAGCCGAAGGATTTTCTGCTGAAAGAGAAAGTGCTTTTTGCCAAAGCCTACGTTTATATGAACCCAAGTCCTTGGTACACCCAGACCTGGAACAACGAGACATACGAATACGATAGTCATCCGAATCCAGATTCTCAGGCCTACAAAGCCTTTGCAGAGCTGGCAGAGTTTGAGAAGAAACATTCCAATGAGACTAGCGGCTACGTATCGAGATGCGATGAATACATACAGTTCATGAAGGCATATCGCATGCATTAAAGGTGTTTTTTCTGGTATTTCTTCATTTTTATGCGTTTTCTTGCACGAATTTGAAAAAATCTCCGTACCTTTGCATCCGCTTTCCGACAGAGTGTGCTATCCGATAGCCATCGGGATGTAGCGCAGTTGGTAGCGCACTACGTTCGGGACGTAGGGGTCGGGCGTTCGAGTCGCCTCATCCCGACAATACACAAAGTCGGAAGCAACAAATGGCTGAGTATTCAGCCATTTGTCATTTATAGAGGAAATATGTCAGAAGTCATGTTGACACTTTTTGCCATTGTCGTCGTTGGATACGTGGCGGGCAGATTAGGTTATATGGGTGGCGAATTCGACAAACGGTTGTCGAGTCTCGTCATCAATATCACATGTCCTGCACTCATTCTCTCCTCGGCGATATCAGGCGAATTGCCCGACAGTCGATTGATTCTGCCACTACTTGGTATCAGCACCCTTACCTATATTATATTAGCAGGTATGGCTCTGATCATTCCACGCTACCTCACTCGCAAGAAGGACGACGAAGGCGTTATCGGGTTTGCCCTGATGTTTGGCAATGTCGGCTTTATGGGCTATCCCGTCGTGGCCTCCATCTTCGGGCATCAGGCTGTGTTCTATGCGGCCGTACTCAATGTCGTCAACACATTCGCAGTGTTCACCATCGGAACCATTCTGGTGGTGGGCGATCTTGGTGACGGCAAGCGTTTCCAGAAAAAGGTACTCTACAGCACCCCTATGCTCTCTGCCTATCTCGCCATGCTCATTGTGGCTCTTGGTATCAGTGACATCCCTGGCATTATCAGCCAGCCGCTCACCATGATTGGCAACATCACGGTGCCTGCAGCCCTACTTATCATTGGATCGTCCATGTCACAACTCCCTCTGCGTACCATGTTAGGCAATCCCACGGTGTATGCTACGACCCTATTCCGCCTACTGCTGATTCCCATTGGTTTCCACTATCTTTGCCTGGCTCTTGGCTTCGATCAGTATGTGGTCAGCATCAACACCATCGTCATTGCCATGCCTGTTGCCACATACGGCACAATCCTATGCCTGAAATACAATCGTGACACGACCCTGATAACAGAGGTTACCCTTATTACAACCCTGTTATCCATGCTTTCCATACCCCTCCTCACTTTTCTATTATCTATATAATAAGGTAAATATTCCTAACACACCCTTTCTTTTGATTTGTATCAACAAAACAACTGTTATCGCACACAATTTAACGTAAACGCTTGCGAGACCCAAAAATTCGCCGTACCTTTGCACCGTCAAAAGACAAAAAGGATAACAAATTTAAGTTTTAAGTAGGTCGGCTATAAGCCAGACCGAGTAAAGAAAAAGAAAGGGTAAAAAGATGAAAAAGATGATTTTGACATTAGTTGCAATGCTGAGTATGACAACTGCATTTGCTGAGGAAGAGAGCACAAACAACGTCAACAATATGGCAGCCTACGAGCTGAACGTCAACATGGATAAGCTCTCTGCCGTGCTGAATCTGGCTGACGACCAGAAGGAGGCAGTCGCTGACATCCAGCATACATTCGCTTCAGAGCTGATGTTCGCTGCTCAGTACAGCAAGAACGACCGCAAGGCTCTTGTAGCCCGTGCCATCGACAACGATGTGAAGTGGATGCGCTACGTACTTGATGACAAGCAGATGCGTACCTATCTCCAGCTGCTGAACAGCACGATGAACAATCGCGGTCTGAATAAGTAAGGAAACTAGTAATTACGTTATGAGAATCCCCAGCCAGATTGGCTGGGGATTGTTTTTTATTATCCTATCGGATGCGCTTCAGCTGCTCAATCATGTCACTGATCTTGTGGAGTTCGCGGGTGATACGGATACTCTGCGGACAATGAGGCTCACACTGATGGCATCCAATACAGTGATCTGGCTGACGCTCACGGGGCACAATACGATCCAGCGAAATAAGATACTGGCGACGATGCTTGCGATATTCCTTATCACCATTGCCCATCGGCAGTGAGCCCTCGTTCTTACATTTATTATAATGTACGAAGATAGCAGGAATATCGATGCCATAAGGACAAGGCATGCAGTACTTACAATCATTGCAGGGGATATTTTCCAGACCAACGATGCGCTGGGCGATATCCGTATCAAGCGAGCGCATGCCCTTCTCCTTCAAAGGCACCAGTGGACAATAGCTGAGCAGGTTATCCTTCAGATGCTCCATATAGGTCATACCACTAAGCACGGTGAGCACGCCTTCATAGGTACCAGCATAGCGGAAAGCCCAAGAGGCTACACTCTTCGTGGGGTCGAACTTTTTCAACTCATTCACCAGATACTGGGGCAAATTTGCCAAACGTCCCCCCAGAAGCGGCTCCATGATGACTGCAGGAATGCCACGCTTATGGAGTTCCTCATAGAGGTAGCTGGCATCGACGTTACGATTGCTCATCTCATCAGCAAAGTCCCAGTCGAGATAGTTGAGTTCAATCTGCACAAAATCCCAGTGATACTGGTCGTGCAAGGCCAGCACCTCATCGAACACGCTCTTCATTCCGTGGAATGAGAAGCCGAGGTTACGGATACGGCCAGCCTCACGCTCTTTCAGCAGATAGTCCATCATACCATTGTCGAGATAGCGCCCTCTGAACTCTTCCATACTTCCACCGACTGAATGCAGCAGATAGTAGTCAATATAATCCACCTGCAGCTCCTTCATCGAGTTATGATACATCTCCTTAGATTTCTCTGCCGACCAATAATCGCGGTTGAAATTCGAGAGCTTTGTGGCGACATAGTACTCACTGCGCTTATGGCGGCTGAGGGCAATACCCGTACAATGCTCCGACTTACCCTGACAGTAGACAGGAGACGTATCGAAATAGTTAACGCCATGCTCGATGGCATAGTCCACCTGCTTGTTGATCATCTCCTGATCATACTCATCACTATTATCCACCTTCGTCGGCAGACGCATCATGCCATAGCCCAAGAGCGACACCTTCTCCTTCGTCTTGGGGTTCTCACGATAGGTCATCTTACCAATGGGTGGTTCCACCTGATTCTTATAATCCTCGGCGGCCTGTTCTTCAGCTTTATTGCCTTGTTTACAACCAGCCAAAGTGGCAGCTGTAGCAACGGTTCCAGCTCCAAAGAGCTTCAGGAACGAACGGCGCGTTATATTTTTATCCTTCATTTGGCTTAACTTCTTAACTACTTAACTTCTAAATCTTCCTATGCACTTCGTGCCCCTCAACATAGATTGCCGAGAACGGACGGGACGGACACACATACTCACAGGCTCCACAGCCGATACAAGCTGCTTCGTTAATAGCAGGAACTTTAGGAGAATCCTCATTATCATGATCGAGCGGCACCATTTCTATTGCACCAGAAGGACAATGGCGGGCGCAGTTGCCACACTCCACCTCATCTGTCAGCACTACACAGTTCTTCTTGATCCAAACCGCATGACCAATCTGAATCGAGGTCTTCTCATCCTGATCGATCTTCTTGATAGCACCAGCAGGACACACCTCAGAACAACGGGTACACTCAGGACGGCAGTAGCCATGCTCATACGACATCGTGGGCTGCATCAGATGCATCAAGTCGCCAGAGGGGCGCAACACCTGATTCGGACATTCCGAGACGCAAAGCTGACAACCCGTGCAGCGTGTCGAGAGATTCTGGAATGAGAGCGAGCCTGGCGGTGTCAACGGTGTCTGCCGCTGGGGAGCCACCTTATCCTCTATTTCTGCCAGTCCGCCATCCATCAGTTTCTCCTTCTTCTGAGCCATCGCAGCAGTAGAGACCAAAGCAGAAGCCAACAGGAACGAACGTTTCGAGGCATCGACTGAAACATTCTTCTTTGTCTGCATCGACGACGAGTACTTCAGCGCATCAAACTTACAACTGTCGATACAGTTGCCACAGGCCACACAGCGGCTGTAGTCCACTGTGTGCGACTTGAAGTCGATGCAGGCAGCCTTACAGTTCTTCGAACAGAGCGAGCAGTTCTTGCACTTCTCTACGTCGAAACGGATCTTCAGCCACGAGAAACGGGCGAAGAACGACAGGATGGTACCCACAGGACAGATGGTGTTGCAATAGGTACGTCCACCGCGCCAAGCCAGCACGACGAGTACGACCAGCGTCACAGCTGCTATTATCAGTACTGGCAGCGAGCGCATCCAGGTGTCAATGGTGTAAAAGGCATAGCTATCCATCCGTTCTGCCATCATCGCCAGCAGATTATTACCCAGTTTCCATATCGGTTGGAAGATCATGGTGGCGATACGGCCATAAGCACTATAGGGTGCCAGCAACTGGAAGAGCGAGCCTATGCCAGCCACACCTGCCAGCACAAAGACTGCCAGCACGGGATAGCGCAACCACTTTACCTCCTTTGAATAGGAGTATTTGTTCTTCTTCCTGCGAAGACGCGCCAACAGATCCTGGAAGACACCAAGGGGACAGATGACGGAACAATAGATGCGTCCGAAGACGAGCGTCAGCGCAATCAGCGCCACTACAACCACCACGTTGAGCGCCATCACGGCTGGGAGGAACTGGATCTTTGCCATCCAACTAAGCCAGTGATGCAACGTCCCCGTGAAGTCGAGGAACAGCAGGGTTATCAGTACAAAGAACACTGCTGCAAGGATTGTCCTGATTTTACGTAACATAAAGTTTTATTTAGTATTTGTTTGTTTTGTCATTCCGACGATCACGATGCTCATCTCGTAGAGCAGCCATATCGGCAGAGCTACCACAAAGAGCGTAAAGGCATCCGTCGTAGGTGTGATGATCGCAGCCACTATCAGGATGACCACCACTGCATGACGCCTCATCGCGCTCATCATCTGAGCATTGATAAGCCCCATCTTTCCCAATATCCAGCTGACGACAGGCAGTTCGAAGACGATTCCCATCACGAGGTTCATCATCAGCAGCGTGTCCATATACGACTGCAGGGTCAGCATGTTCGCCACATCCTCGCTCACTTGATAGGTTCCCAGGAACTTCAGTGTCAGGGGGAAGATCAGCAGATAGTTGAGTGCCGTCCCCAGCATGAACATCAGATAGCCGCTCGTGCAGAGCAGCGTGGCATAACGCCTTTCATTGTCATAGAGCGCTGGGGCTATAAAGCCAAAGAGCATATATATAATATAAGGTGAAGCCACGAGCACCCCCGCATACATCGCAGTCTTCAGGTGGATCATGAACTGCTCAGTCAGCCCCGTGTTCATCAGATGGATCGAGAACGGCTCCACCCCCATCAGCCTGTAAGTGATGAAATCGCTTGTCCTCGGAGCCAGAACCACAGCAAACAGTTCATCTTTCATCACAAAGGCTACTGCCGCTGCCAGCATCGTCACCACCAGCGCCCTGACGATCACCCCTCTCAGCTCGTCGAGATGATCCCAGAACGTCATGGTCTGTCCGCTCTCACTCTCCACCTTTCACTTCTTCACTTTTCACTTCCTCGCTTTTCACTTCCTCGTTCATTCCTTCCTTGAAGCTCTTCACGCCCTTTCCAAGGCCTTTCATGAGCTCAGGGATCTTTTTGCCGCCGAACAGCAGCAGCACAATGAGGGCAATGACCAGTATCTCTTGCATTCCAAGTCCGAACATAAATTTCTTGTTTTTGGGTTTACGTGGGCAAAGATAAGCAAAAAAGCCGAAAGCACCAAACTTTCAGCTTTATTTCTTACGCAACGATGGATTTCTGTTTTCAAAAGGATAACAGTGCATTAAACGCCAGATAAGGCGAAATAACTTACTTTTTATAGAATAGCGATGTGGTGAACACGTTTTCGCCGTTAACAAATTCATATTCGGCAGTGTCCATTGAAGTGAGAGCCAAATAGATACCTAACCCACCCACCTGGCGCTGTCCTATCGGAATAGAGAAGTTGGGCGGTTCTTTTTCTAGTGGGTTGAATGGCACTCCCCCGTCACGGTAGCACATAGTGAAACGGTCCTTTTCGCACGAAATCTCCACGTCCATATAGTTGCTTCCCGAATAGTCCACGATATTCACCACCAATTCCTCAACCACCATACGGATAATCCTCCACATATTATCATTCAACGATACCACCTCCTCAGTCCGCATGATGGCATCGATGATACCTAGGGTCTTGCCCTGTATTGGCTCGAAATGTAACTGCGTCATCAGAATTCAACGTAAGGTTCAAGGCGTTCGATGACCTCTTGCGGGAAATCGCGCGAGAGACGAAGATCGCTGAGTGAATGTAAAGGGCCGTGCAGACGACGATAGTCAGTGATGGCGCGCGCCATAAAATAATTAATGTAAGGATGGCGCTTCAGTTCGTTGAGTGAAAGCTTATTCAGATTCAGTTTTTGAGGATGAGCATCACAGACAACGAGAAAGGATTTGGCCTCTGACGGGAAATCCTCGATTTCATCAAGTTGATCCACATTAACATAGCCTCCCAGACGCTGTCCGTACTGTACAATCTTACGGGCATAATAAGGGCCGATACCAGGAATCGTCTTCAAGGCTGTGGTATCAGCGGTGTTCAATACAATCGTCTCACCAGGGCGGAGTTTGGGCGAATTGTGCGGAATCAAAGGGACAGGGCCATGATTCTGACGAACAGAATCACGCGACCTGTCCCTTTGATTCCGAGTCCAATTTCCTCGATTCTGAGAAAAAGAGCCTTGAGATGTGCGACGTTCTTGTTTCAGCAGGGTCGAAGCAGGCAGATAATCATCGGAGATACGGATATAGGGTTCAAGTTCGCGATACTGCTTCACAGTCAAACCATAAAGGCGGGCAAAGTCGGTCTTTTGGCGATAGACACCTCCAGCAGCACGATACTTATAGATATTCCTTACCTGCCAAGACTGTAAACCCAAGCGCAGCAGTTGGGTGCTATCTGCCGTATTAGGGTCGAAGGGGAAAAGCTCTGCTTTCTTCGGCGTATCAAGGGGGCCATTCGCATTATTCTTCGCTGAATGATAGACATGTTCTCTTGATTCGACATCCTTTGAGTCTTCTCCATCAGACTCCCCGCCCGCAAAGAAGATCACTGTCAAGGCTACAACGATTACAAGGAGTAAGGTGAGGATAACCTTTCGATCAGACTTCTGAAGATAGAAGAACTCACGGATCATAAGATGTCAAGCTGATGGAGGAAAATCAACAGGATACAGAGTGGAACAATGTATCGGATAGCGAACATATAAGCGTGATAGAATGCCACGCCGATGCTGCCCTGATTGGTAAATTCATCCTGCAACAGTTGACGACTGACAAACCATCCCATCATAATACTCGTGAGGAAGGCCCCCGCAGGCAACATCAGCTGAGCTGTCAGCATGTCACAGAAGTCCATCAGCGATAGTCCGAAGAGTTGGATTCCGCTGTAAGCACCCACTGACAACGAGCAGAATACGGCTAACAGCGAGCACACCACAGTGAGAACCCAGGCGGCGCGCTGACGAGGTATCTTCAACTCCTCATGAAAGAAAGCAGTACCTATCTCATGCATGGAGATCGTTGACGTGAGGGCTGCAAACACCAGCAAGGCATTGAAAAGCACAGCAATCACGTAGCCCGCGATAGGCATGCCACTGAAAGCCTGTTGGAACACATTCGGCAACGTAATGAAAATGAGCGACGGACCACTATCGGGCTGTACTCCCACAGAGAAAGCGGCAGGGAAAATCATGAGTCCTGCCAGGATGGCAATGAAAGAATCGAGCAAGGCAATCTGAGTGGCAGAACGCAGCAGATTAGTATCGCGCTTGAAATAAGAAGCATAGGTGCAGAGACAGGAGGTGCCGAGACTCAAGGAGAAAAAGGCCTGACCTAAAGCCTCAAGGAACACATCCTTGCTGACTTTCGAGAAATCGGGCTTCAGCAAGAACTCAATACCTCCACCAGCGCCAGGCAACAGGCACGATGCTGCCACCAGTACCAACAAGATGATCAGTAATAATGGCATCAACAACTTCGAAGCGCGCTCAATACCATCGTTGACCCCCTTCGACACCACGAAGTGCGTAATCAGCACAAAGCCCACAGCCCATAGACAAGGACGGATGGGATCGCTCGAGAATGTCTTGAAATAAGAAACGATGTAGTCTGGATCACCCAGCAGACGCCCTGACAGCGCAGCCGTCAGATACTGCAGGCACCAGCCTGCCACCACTGCATAGAAGCCAAGGATGATGGTAGAGGTGAGGATGCCGAGATAGCCCACGAAGCGCCAACCCTTACCACCCATGACGCTATAGGCACGGGCAGCATTCGTCTGGGCATGACGACCCACAATAAACTCGCTGATCATGCCAGGAATACCAAGCAGGAATACACAAGCAAAATAGACAAGGATAAATGCGGCACCACCATTCTGTCCCGTCATGAACGGGAAACGCCAGATGTTGCCTAAGCCTACTGCTGAGCCAGCTGTAGCCAACACGATGGCAAGCTTACTACCGAATGTTCCCCGTTTCTCCATTTACAATAGCCCAAACTGATGGAGGAAGATAAACAAAATACAGATAGGGCAGACGTACTTCACAAGGAAGATATAGAAATGGAACATCGTGACATTTCGCAAGGTGCCCTTGTTGGTGAATTCATCGCGCACCAGTTTGTGGGGCACGAACCAACCGATAAAGATACACGTCAGGAAGCCCACTATCGGCAGGAACAGCTGACCTGTAACAAAGTCGAACAGATCGAAGATAGTCATGCCAAACAGCTGATGCTTGCTCATAGCACCCAGCGACAAAGAGCATACTGCACCAAGTATCATAGTGGCAATAGTCACAGTAGCTGCAGCATATTTACGTGTTGTGCCCACTTCTTCTTCCAGGAAAGCCGTGCTCACCTCATGCAGAGAAATCAGAGAGGTAAGAGCCGCCATCGACAGAAGGGCATAGAACAAGAGTGAGATGAAATAGCCTAAAGTCGGGAAACTAGAGAAAGCTTGCTGGAACACATTCGGAAGCGTGATGAAGATTAGCGAAGGGCCGCTATCTGGGTTAACGCCCACAGAGAAGGCTGCGGGGAAGATAACCAGTCCTGCCAATATTGCCACCAAGAAATCGATGACACCAATCTGAGTGGCTGACTTTAACAAGTTTGTATTTTTGGAGAAATAACTGGCATAGGTACAAATACAACCCATAGCGATACTCATCGAATAGAACGATTGTCCAAGGGCACCCAAGAACACATCGCCTGTTAACTTTGTCGTATCTGGCTTGAACAGGAATTCGATACCTTTATCTGCATTCGGCAGCATACAAGAAGCTACCACAATGATCAATAACAAGATAAACAAGAGGGGCATCATCAATTTGGAAGCCCTCTCTATACCGTCACGAACGCCGTTCTCAACAATCAGATAAGTGGCCAGAAGAATGATCAAGGTCCAGAAAACCGGCTTGACAGGATCCTGTGAGAATGTGGCGAAATAGGTATTGATATAATCAGGATCGCCATGTAACTTACCTAATAATGAAGCCCACATATATTCCAGGCACCAGCCTGAGACAACAGCGTAATAACTGGAAATCAGGAATCCTGTGAGCACACCCATATAGCCGATCAACATCCAAGGAGTACCCCCAGACAGTTTCCTGAACGAACGAGCAGTGTTAGCCTGGCCATGACGCCCGATAATAAACTCACTGATCATACAAGGTATTCCCAGCAGAAGCACACAGATGACATAGATCATAATAAACACGGCTCCACCATTCTGGCCCGTCATATAAGGGAAGCGCCAGATGTTTCCCAGTCCCACAGCAGAACCTGCGGTAGCCAGGACAACGCCAAGTTTACTGCTAAAACTAGCTCTTTCCAGTTTCGACATATGCACTTTTCTCATAATTTCGTTGCAAATGTATAAAATATTTCTTAATTTTGCACAAAAATTGAAAGTAAATATGAAATTTCTATTGCATTTTATCAAAAACTACCCATTTGCGTGCATTTTGTTCGCCCTTATTTGGTACTTGTCGTTCTTTACGCCACCACAGACAGAGCTTGACAATGTGGAGTTCATCGACAAATGGGTACATATCATCATGTATGGGGGCACATGTGTTGTTCTATGGATAGAATATGCCCGCCAGCATCGAAGACCTGATCATGAGAAGCTGTTCTTCTGGGCCTGGCTGTCACCCATCGTTATGAGTGGCATCATTGAATTGCTTCAGGAATATGCCACAGGTGGGAGAAGAAGCGGAGAATGGCTCGACTTGGCAGCCAATTCCACTGGCATCACCCTCGCAGCCGTCATCGGGATTCTGATTTTTCTTGCTCGCTCCAAGCGGAAAAAGGGTGCTTGACAAGATGGGCATTATAGTAACGACGGTCACCTGTAACCTCACGCCCGATAAAATCCGGCTTCTCGAAGGGCTCTTCTTCTGAACGGAGCTCCACCTCGGCCATCACCAAACCAGCGTTCTCGCCATAGAACTCATCGACCTCAAAGGTGTGAGCACCACTTTTCACCAGATACCGCGTCTTGTCGATAGCGCCAGGCTCGCAGAGTTTCATCAGCTGCTGAGCCTCATCCATCGTAATCTCCTTCTCAAACTCATAGCGACTGAGGCCTGCAGCATCAGAAGGTCCTTTAATCGTTAAATATCCGCGGTCATCACGGATCCGTACCCTGACGGTACGTCCGTGACCACTGCAGATATAGCCTTGACAGATACGGCTGCTTCCGAATGCTTGCCGCTTGTAATCATCGTTACGGACCAGGAACTTACGTTCTATCTCCAGTCCGCTCATTTATGCTACGATGAAAATGGAATAGATGACAAACAGGACAGCGAGAACGACTAAAACGCCGAAGATCCACTCCAGCACCTTTTTTCCACCCTCTTCCTGCTTCTTCTCATAAGCCACCTTTTTAACGGTAGACTTCTTTTCTCTTGCAATCTGTGCCATAAATGTAATATTTTAATGTTTAATCCTCAATTTTCTTCGTCAGAAGAAGGGAACTCCATCAGATAAGCCTTGATAAACTCATCGATCTTTCCATTCATCACGCCATCGACATCTGTTGTCTGATAGTTGGTGCGATGATCCTTCACACGACGATCGTCGAAAACATACGAACGGATCTGACTACCCCACTCGATCTTTTTCTTGCCAGCCTCAATCTTAGCCTGTGCCTCCAGACGTTTCTTCATGGCACGGTCGTAGAGCTGGGATTTCAGCAGGGTCATCGCGCGTTCCTTATTCTTTGGCTGGTCGCGTGTTTCCGTATTTTCAATAAGTATTTCCTCTTCTTCACCCGTATCGGGATCCGTATACCAATAGCGCAAACGCACACCCGACTCCACCTTGTTCACATTCTGACCACCTGCTCCTGAACTACGGAACGTATCCCAAGAGAGTTTGGCAGGATCGACATACACCTCGATGGTATCATCCACGAGTGGCGAAACGAATACCGATGCAAACGAGGTCATGCGCTTGCCTTGGGCATTGAAGGGTGACACACGCACCAGACGGTGAACACCATTCTCGCTCTTCAGGTAGCCATAGGCATAGTCGCCACCTTCAATCTGCATCGTTACGCTCTTGATACCAGCCTCGTCACCATCGAGCAGGTTGGAGATCGTTACCTTATAGCCGTGAGCCTCAGCCCAGCGCATATACATACGCATCAGCATCGATGCCCAATCCTGAGCCTCCGTGCCTCCTGCGCCAGAGTTGATTTTCAGGACAGCCTCCATCGGGTCTTCTTTCTGACGGAGCATATTTTTCAGCTCCAAGTCCTCAATGGCCTGAATAGCTTTGGCATAGTCTTCATCGACCTCCTCCTCAGTAACCATTTCGTCCTTGAAGAAATCGAAGGCAAGCTGAAGCTCATCAGCCAATGTGCGCACTTCCTGATAGCCGTCGAGCCATTTCTTGATGCTCTTCACCTTCTTCATCTGCTCTTCGGCACGCTTACGGTCTTCCCAGAAATCAGGGGCTTGAGTACGAAGATCTTCTTCCTCGTACTCGATTTTCTTCTTATCTATTTCGAGATAGCGGTTCAGTGCATCTGCCCGCTCCAAAACATCCTTCAGTTGATCTTGAGTAATCATCTATAACCTCTAAACTTTAAACCTTACACTGAAAACTACTCAGCATACATCGCATCGATTTCCTTCTTATAGTTCTCGTTCAGGACGCGACGCTTAATCTTCAGTGTATTCGTCAACTCACCTTTCTCCATTGAGAAGTGATGGGGCAGCAACGTAAAGCGCTTAATCTGCTCATAGTGAGCCAACTGCTGCTGAAGGGTATCGATGCGCTCCTTCATCATCTCATTAATCTGAGGATTATTACAGAGCTCCTCGCGTGTCTGGAATGCGATGCGATGCTCACGGGCATATTCTTCCAACAACGGATAGACAGGAATAATCAAAGCAGAGACGAACTTACGCTGGTCTGCGATAATACATATCTGATCGATGAACTTATCAACCAGCAACTTCGACTCTATCATCTGCGGAGCTATATACTTACCATTTGATGTCTTATAGAGATCCTTGATTCGCTCCTTAAGGAACAGCTCGCCACCCTCCAGATAGCCAGAGTCGCCTGTGCGGAAGAAGCCGTCTTCAGTAAAGGCTGCCTTAGTAAGATCCTCACGGTTGTAATAGCCACGTGTGATAGTCGGGCCTTTCAACAAGACTTCACCATCATCGCTGATCTTGATCTCAATGCCCTCGATGGGGACACCTACACCGCCCACGGTAAAGGGATCGCCGAGATGATTACAGCTGACGGTAGCCAGACTCTCTGTCAGACCGTAGCCCACAATCATATTAATACCTATCGCATGAACAAACTCCTCCACCTTGGGATTCACTGTTGCACCAGCAGTGGGGAAGAAGTGCGCATTCTCCAGTCCTAACTCCTTACGTACCAGCGAGAACACCGTCTTGTTTAGCATCTCATACTCCAGATGCAGGCCCAACGGTGGACGCTTGCCTTTCGAGAGATAGTCGATATTATGCCTCTTACCCACGCTCAGCGCATGCTGGAAGAGTTTACGCTTGGCGGCATTGGCCTTCTCAATCTGTTCCTGAACCCCCATGTACACCTTTTCCCAAAAACGGGGGACAGACGACATACACGTCGGATGCGTCTCTTTCATAGACTGCTGTACCTCCTGCGGATAGGTGTTGACAATCAGTCGTGTACCCTTTGTCAGACAGAGGATCTTCCAACCTTTTTCGAAGATATGAGTGAACGGCAGGAAATTCAGCACGCGGTCGTTCTCCTCTACAGGTACGCACTTGTTGTTAGCCTCCATAGCGGCATGATACTGCCCACAGGTCAGGATAACACCCTTCGAATCGCCTGTAGTACCACTGGTATAGAGAATATTGGCAATATCATCCATCGACGCCTCTGACTGGAGTTTCTCAACCTCAGTCTGACGGGGCAGATTATCTCCCAGCTTCAGGAAATCATCGAAATACATGGCATTGGGGTCGTGAGTAGACACACGGACATTCTTATCGAAAATGATAATTCGCTCAAGTGTGCTGCAAGTTGCAAAGATGCGACGAGCCTTATCATACTGATCCTGCTCTCCAACGAAGAGGAAACGGATATGAGCATCGTTTACCATAAACTGTATCTGCTGCTCGGAACTCGTTGCATAGAACGGAATCGTCACCGCACGGATACCCCATGCACCGAAGTCGCAGAACATATACTGCACAGAATTCTGAGAGAACACACCCACATTCTCCTGCACTTGAACCCCTAAATTAAGTAGGGCGTTAGATACTTTCATGACAATATCAGAGAACTGATTCCACGACATGGATTTCCACTCAGAACCGCCAAAGTCCTTGTAAATCAACTCCTCACGGTCGCCGTATTTCTTGGCCTGATCGTGAATCAAACGCGATAAATGACTGTTTGTCTGCATACTCTCTTATAATAATCCGCTGCAAAATTACGTAAAATGCAGCAGATAGCCAAATTATATCACGAAAAAGTGCGATAAACGAGGTAACAGCCGTCAGCATGAAGGCTGAAATCAGTGCTTAAAGCCTCATTAAGGGTACCTTGCCAGAACTGACGAAAAGGATAAGCCTGCCACTTCAGGCCCTCAGAGACCAGATGACGGCAATTGGCGTTAAAGATGCTGACTTGTTGCCCAGGGAATGATTCAAAAGCCGTATCTCCTTGGGCAACAACGAACCACCCATAATCAGTAACCAGCACTGGCTCTACTCCCATTTCAAGGAAATAACGAACCATCAAGGATATATTCCCCAGCGTATGATCCTCACGCTTGCCCGTTGCTCCAAGATAAGCAATCTTGTGCCACCCTTGCTCCAGACAGTAACGCGTAGCCTTCGTCAGATCATTGTCTTCCTGTTCATCAACTTGAATCAGATGGTCTCTCAAGGCATCAGGCACAGAGTCGCCATCACCAACGACAACCACATCTTGGTGGTGAACATGGTGCTCCA
>JAEEGJ010006277.1_pt1 | contig 35875 bp, 16 predicted proteins | sample 8958761 | NCBI WGS metagenome assembly JAEEGJ01 (sample SAMN16246546, study PRJNA631951) | gut metagenome | biome: gut microbiome; feature: rumen; material: RS-attached | host: Bos | place: Iran: Karaj | collected 2018-10
CAATGGCCCACTCAAAATCGGCGTTGCTAATGCCAATGAACCGCGCTGCGGCGCCCAGCATCACAATGTTGTATGATTTTGGGTTGCCCAACTCGTTGGCAATCTTTGTGGCATCAACAAACACCACGTTCTCGGCCGATTTGCGAATGGTGTCCATCACCTTCTGCTCGTCGGGGTAGTTGCCAATGTTTTTGAACGGTTCGTCGGAAGTTACAATTGCGCCATCTTTCTTCAGATAAGGCAGATAGCGAAGCGACTCGAGCGGCTCAACCGACAGAATCAGGTCGGCCTGGCCCATTGGAATCAGGTCAGAGAAGATTTGGCCGTCGGCAATGCGCAGGTGAGTCTGCACCTCGCCGCCGCGTTGGCTCATTCCGTGCACCTCGGCCTGCTTAATGTTCAGCCCCGCGTGCATTGCAGCCATATCCAGAATTGTGGCAATGGTCAGAATTCCCTGTCCGCCAACGCCTGCAATTATTATGTTTCTTTCCATAGTCTTTATTTTATTGGTGAATTGGTGAATCGGTGAATTGTTTAAGGTTGAGACGCTTCGCTGTTGAGAAGTTTATCCCGATAGCTATCGGGGGCTTCGCTGTTGAGAAAACTAACCAATCTAAACTTTCACCTTTTCATTGTTAACTGTTAATTTCCAATTGTTTATTCATTTAATCGGACGCGATTAATCGCGTCCCTACATCTAATTCCTAAATCCTAATTCCTAACTATTTCTTTGCCGCCTTCTTCTTGCGTGCCAGCGTCTGCATACACTCGCGCTGTGCAAGAATCACCGAAACGCCCTTGTAATCAATCTCTTTCTTAATGATTTCGATATTCTGCTCAAGGCGCGGTTTGACGGGGACAATCGTCACAATGTGCTCAGGCTCAACGCCCAGGCCCTTGCAGATATCCACCATCTTGTTGGTTCCTGCCGAGTCCTGACCGCCAGTCATTGCGGTTGTCGAATTGTCTGAAATAATGATAGTTACCTGCACGTTGTCGTTGACGCAGTCGAGCAGGCCCGTCATTCCCGAATGGGTGAAGGTTGAGTCGCCAATGACGGCCACAGCGGGGTGCACGCCCGATTCGGCGGCGCCTTTGGCCATTGTTATCGACGCGCCCATATCAACGCACGAGTTGATTGCCGAGTAGGGGGGCAGTGCGCCGAGAGTGTAGCAGCCAATGTCGCCGAACACGCATTTGTTCGGATAATTGGCCAGAACGCTGTTCAGTTCCTCGTACAGGTCGCGGTGGCTGCAGCCCACGCAGAGTGCGGGCGGACGGTTCACCATAATGTCGGGAACAGGCTGACCCACAACGGGTTTCACGCCAAGCGCGGGTGCCACGGCGTCGGGCGAGAGTTCGCCCATTCGCGGCAGAGCGCCGTCAAGGCGGCCACGGAATTTCTTGTTGTCAGAGAATCCGCGAAGCAGTTCCTCGTAAATCGGGTAACCTTCCTCAACTATCAGAATATCATCGTATTTATCGATAAACGACTGCACCATATCTTTGGGCAGCGGATATTGCGAAATCTTGAGAACGGGCAACTCAAGGTTGTTGGTCTTGCAGACTTCCATCACGTAGTTGTAGCCAATGCCGAAGGCGATAACGGCCTTCTTGCCCTTGCCCTCGACAACCTTGTTGAACGGCGACGCGGCCGACGATTTCTCGATTGCCGTCTGCTTGTCAATCAGCCCGGCGTAGTTCTTTTTGGCGATTGCAGGCAGCAGAATCCACTGACGCGTGTTAACATCGGGGTTGAAGGCGTTTTGGTCGCGCATCGCTTTGCGCTCAATAACGGCGCGCGAGTGCGACATACGTGTTGTAAGGCGCAGAACAACAGGCAGTTTCACTGCTTCCGACAGGTCCAGGCCAAAGCGGACGGCGTCGTAGGCTTCCTGTTGGGTTGCGGGCTCAAGCAGCGGCAGCATCGCAAAGCGACCGTAGGCGCGCGAGTCCTGCTCGTCTTGCGAAGAGTGCATCGACGGGTCGTCGGCAACCACCAGAATCAGACCGCCGTTGACGCCCGTAATGGCCGAGTTCATAAACGGGTCGGCGCAGACGTTCAGGCCCACGTGCTTCATACACACAATGCTGCGCTTGCCTGCAAACGACATTCCGAGCGCGGCTTCGTAGGCCGTCTTCTCGTTGGCCGCCCATTTCGAGCGGATTTTGCGGCTCTGCGCGTCCTTCGATTTCTGAATGAATTCTGTTATTTCTGTCGACGGCGTGCCAGGATAGGCGTAAACGCCAGAAATGCCCGCATCGATTGCACCCACGGCAACCGCTTCGGCACCTAATAGTAACTGCTTGTCCATTTTATTGTAATTCAAAATGATATGTTCAAAAACTTTTGAAATTGGCCAGTCAGCAAAGTGCCACCACAGCCAATTTCACAATTCCGCAAAACTAACTTTTATTTGTTATAGGTGTACCCGCCGCGGCTTTTTACGTGAATTACGGAATGGGGCGGGGAAGGGCAATAAAAAAGCCCCGTTGAGGACGATGCAGCCTAATGTTTTCACAACAATACAAAAGCAACTATCAAGCAGAAGTGCCTGTTTCCACGCCGAAAAATTACAATTTTGAAAGCATGTAGTTGAACAATAAATAATTACACCAACAATTTCCGTCACACTTTGCGAAAATCTTCCGTCACACTTTTTAAACGGAAAATGGTCTTTTTTAGGGGTTGGGCTTAAAATCAAAAAGCCTTAACTCGTTATGAATTAAGGCTTTATAAATTCTTGATTTTTGCTTTGCGGAGAGAGAGGGATTCGAACCCCCGGTAGTGTTACCTACGTCGGTTTTCAAGACCGGTGCATTAAACCGCTCTGCCATCTCTCCATGACGGCACAAAAGTAGAAAAAAGTTCTTTCCGCACAACAGAGCAAACTAAAAAATGATGGCTGGGCATATTGTTGAATGCCAGCGTTTTGGTAAAATCAAATTTAATCGGCTGTGAGAGCTTGGCGTTTGTCGGCGGCGTATTTGGCTGTCGTTGGCAGTTTATTTGCCAGTTGGTTTGGCGTTTCGGCGAGTGGGCGGCACAGGTTTGCGTCCTTTGGGTGTGGCGTCGGGTGTGGTTGTTGGTGCGGTGATGCGGCGGCTTGCGGCGGCCGACTCATTGTTTTGCCAGATGAAGATGTCGGCAGGCGTTTTGGGGCGGATGCCGTCGAACCATACAAAGCCGCCCAAGCGCATATCGGCTTCGGCAACTTTCTCAATCGGGAAAATGTCGGAATGCGGCTGCGAGCGATAGACAAGTCGTTTTATGTTTCTGTCTTTCAAATAGATGGTCAGGTCGGTGCTCTCGCCTTTGTTCACACCCACAATCTGATTGTCGTCCACGGGGAAGTAGAGCGTCTGCGCACGCTTGAAGACATCAACCTTGTAAAGGTCGTTGTTGCGCAGATAGCCGGTCATTTCCGCGCCTTTTATCTGGTTGAAGTGGGTGCTGTCATGCGGTGCGATAATCATTCCCGAGCGATAAAGCATAAACTTGTCTAACTGATTGTTTTTTACGAAGGCTTCCATGTATTCAGTGGTAATTTGGTTGCCTTGAATCCAGAAAATCGGGTTGCCAAAGAATCGTGCAATGCTGTCGGCCATCGAGAAGAAGATGGAATCTGCCTGCAGTTGAAGGTCGTGCCTGAAGGCGCGAACGTGCCAGTAGGCGCTGAAGGTGCGGTGTTGGCCCGATGAGTCGCGGCACACTTTCAGCGTATCGGCGTGCAGGAAGAGCGAGTCGCCTTGGGTTACATAAATTATCTGTGCGCTGTCGGTAACTATCAACAGCTCAGGCTCTTTGTGAATTTCGACATAGTCGCCTGTCACCATCAGATTCTGCACCGTGTCGGTGGCCACCACGTTTGAGTAGGCTGTGCCGCTCTCGTGCAGGCGGTCGAACGACAGACTGTCGCAAGTGATTGTCTGCTTGGGATTTCGGAACAGCGCATCGTGCTTGAACATCGATATTTCGGTCTCGGTGTTATACCAGCCGTAGCGGGCATACATATAGTTTGTGTCGTTGTAGAATTCAGTGGGGCCGAAGAAATCGATGATTTTTGTGTCCAGTCCGTAGCGGATGGTATCGGTATACATCTGATACTCACCGCTGTCGTGGTCGATCACCACATTTTTGCGGAAATAGACTTCACGTTGACGATGGTAGTAGTAGCCCTTCACGCTTGTGAGCACGGTCAGGCTGTCAACAATGCGGCCGTTGTGCTCGTAGTAGCCAATGTCGGTGTTCAGATTGTAGTCGAGCGAGTCGGTGGTGAGTGTCACCGAGCTGTCGCGCATCACCACGTTGCGGCGGAAATGTGCGATTTTGCGGTCGCCGTCGTGGCGCAGAAAGTCGGCGCGCACATCGATGTTCTTGTTGTTTTGTTTGTAGAGATGCACGTGTCCGAATGCGTCGAACATATTGCGGTCGGAATAGAAGTGGGCGCTGTCGCATTCCATTATGGCGCTGTCCTGCTTGAATTTGACGTTGCCGATGAGCCGCCGGGCACCATTGCAGATGTTCTTGTCGGAACGGATGGCGTTGGCCTGAATCAGCTCAACCTTCGTCTTTTTCTGCGCAATCGACTGGTTTGCAGCCGACAGCGCAAACAGAAGCACACAAAATCCTATCAGTGACCGATGTGTCAGCATATCAGAACTTTACGTTGTTCAGGATTTCGGAAATGATGATGTCGTCGGTCACGTTTTCGGCCTCGGCTTTGTAGTTGCGCACAATGCGGTGGCGCAAAACCGATGGCGCTACCGCTTTAACGTCTTCAACATCAGGCGAATATTTGCCCGAAACAGCCGCGTGGGCCTTTGCGCCCAGAATCAGGTATTGCGACGCACGCGGTCCGGCGCCCCAAACCAGATATTTGCTTGCCATAACCGATGCCGCCGGTGTGTTGGGGCGAGTTTGCGCCGCCACGTTCACCGCGTAGCGCACCACATTCTCATTGACCGGAATGCGGCGTACAAGTTGCTGGAAGTCAATCAGGTCGTTGGCGGAAATCACAGTTTCGGCTTTTGCTGTGGCCGACGATGTGGTGGCCGTCACAATGCTTATCTCGTCGTCGATTGACGGGTAGTCGAGATTCACCATAAACATAAAACGGTCGAGTTGCGCTTCGGGCAGGGGATAGGTGCCTTCCTGCTCAATGGGGTTCTGCGTGGCCAGCACAAAGAATGGCTCGGGCAGTTTGTTGCGTGTGCCAGAGACAGTTACGCAGCGTTCCTGCATTGCTTCGAGCAGCGCCGACTGTGTTTTGGGCGGCGTGCGGTTAATCTCGTCTGCCAGAATGATGTTGGCGAAAACAGGACCTTTTATGAATTTGAATTCGCGTTTCTCGTTCAGAATTTCAGAGCCGGTGATGTCTGACGGCATTAGGTCGGGGGTGAACTGAATGCGGCTGTATTGCAGACCCAAAGCGTCGGCAATGGTGTTCACCAGCAATGTTTTTGCAAGTCCCGGAACACCCACCAGCAGGCAGTGTCCGCCGCTGAAAACCGACAGCAGCACAGATCGTACCACATCGCCTTGGCCGATAATCACTTTTGCAATCTCGGCGGTTATCTTGTCGAAATTCGTCTTCAAGGCATCAACAGCCTTCACATCGTTTTCGTAAATCATTGCCAGTCAGTTTTTAACCATTCCTTGTTGTGGAACTTGCATTTTTTGAAATCGTCATCAATCTTAATGTAGGTGGATTCGATGGTTTTTGCCAGCCAATCTTCCAGAACATCGCCTTTTTTCTTCTCAATTGCCAGATTCTGAATGCGTTGGTAGTCTTGCGCCAGATTGGCCTTGTGCGGACTTGTCTTAGAGCGAAGCAGCACAATCTTGCAGACGGTGTTTCCCTGATCGTCTTCAGCTTCAAACGGTTTCGATATTTCACCAACTTCAAGATTGCGGATGGCGGTGGCCACTTTTGGGTCGAGCTGTTCGGCTTCAAATAGCGATGTGCCGGTGTACGGGTTCAGCATCACGCCGCCGTTCAAGCGGGTGTCTTCGTCGTCAGAGAACATCCAGCAGGCTTCTTTGAATGTAATTTCCTTGTTCACAATCTTCTGGCGGATAGTGTCCAGTCGCAGCATGGCGTTTTTCTTTTCGTTTGCCGATATCTGGGGTTTAAGCAGAATGTGGCGGCAGTTCATGCGTTCGCCGCGTTTCTCAATGAGTTGGATAATGTGGTAGCCGTATTCGGTTTTCACCACCTTCGACACTTCGTTTGGCACCAGATTGAAGGCTACGGCTGAGAATTCGGCCACAAGGTCGTTGCGGCTCATAAAGCCCAACTCGCCGCCCTTCATGGCCGATCCGGGGTCTTCAGAGTAGAGCACGGCCAAGGTGGCAAAGCTCTCGCCCTTGGCCACACGGTCCTTGAACTCACGCAGGCGGTCTTTAATTCGCAGAATTTCAGTCTCTTCAATCTTTGGTGAAACCAACAGCTGTTCAATCTCAAACTCAGTGTTGATCATGGGCAGGCTGTCTTTCGGCAGCGACTTGAAGCAGTCGCGCACTTCCTGCGGCGTCACGGTTACGTTGCGAGTAACTTCGTCTTCCATGTTCTGCGCCGTAAGTTGCTCTTTCACAATGTCGAGCAGGTCTTCGCGAATTTCGTCCATCGGTTTTTTGTAGTACTCTTCCAGCTTCTCTTCGCTGCCAATCTGCGACACGTAGTAGTTTATCCGGCGGTCGGTTTCAGCGTTCACTTGCGCTTCACTCACTTCGACTGTGTCGACAATGGCTTGATTGACAAGTAGTTTCTGATACATGCCTTGTTCCAGAATCTGGCAGTCGATGTCTTCGGGTACGGCGTAGTTTTGTGCCTTAATCTGCATTTTCTGCGTCTCGATGTCGCTGTGCATCACAATCTGACGGCCGATGATGGCCACCACCTTGTCGATTACCACGCCATTGTCCTGTGCCACCGATGGCAGAGCCAGTGTCAGCATTGCCGACAGCCCGATGGCCGTTTTCCTTATTTTAATTAACATAGTTTGTAAATCTCTGTTTGTTTACTGCGTCAACGTATATTTTAATCTCAAGATTGCGTATCAGGTCGTTTTTTCGGTGGTTGAGCAGGATTTCTCGTATTTTTTCCTTTGCGAACACCAGTGGTGCCTGCTCGTTCACGTCAAGAAAATCCTTGACCATAAAGTAGTAGTTGTAGAGAGAGTCGCTTGTCTCGATGAATCGTCCGCTTTTAGCCGTTGCCACTGGGTTGCTGATAGAGCCTTCCGGCATTTGGCGGATAACATTGTCAAGGTAGCGCCAGTCGAGCCCCACATCGAAATTGCGGGCGTTTTTGTAGCAGAATTCTTCGAGCTGTACCAAGTCGTCGGGCTTGTTGCTGCGCATCAGATTGCGGATTTTGTAGCCGTCGGGCAGCGATTTTGGAATCTGCACAAAGACGGCTTTTACAGCGCAACTGTCGAGCAGAAAGTTGTTCCCGTACTTGTCATAGTGTTCTGCTATTTCCGAATCAAGTATCAGAGTATCAAGATTTTGTTCTATGTATAGCTGCTGGTATTTGTAGACGAGCAGAGCCGTCCGGTAGTCGTTCACCATATTTTCAATGCTTTCGTAGCCTTCAGCATCAATGTTGGCAATGGCGCGCTCAAGCATTAGCCGGTTGTGAATCCACTTGTCGACATAGGTTTGCACAAATTGCACACTGTCAGCGCCTTTCAGGTTTGTTGGCACCAGTTTGCTCACCTGCTTGAGTGTCAGCACCGCACTGCTGGTTTTGGCCAGAATGGTGTCGTCATGTGCGTTAGGGGTCAGGAACTGGCAACTTGTCGCCACCATCAGAATGGCGGTTGCCGCAGTGGCCAGACCGATTTGCAGGGCCTTTGTGTGTATGTGCTTCATTTTCATTTTTTTATTAATGATTTGAATACTGGTTCGTTGATTTTCACAGTATGTTTTTTGTGAAGCAGTTCAATCCAGTCGGCTTCGAGTTTGTTTTGGTAGTCGGCGATGGCAGTTCCGCGGCATTCGTTGAGAGTTTTGGGCATTGGCGACAATTTGCGCACCAGGTAGAATACATAAGACCGGCCTTCGTGGTTCATAATTTTCGATTTGGCTTTTCCCCACGAGTCTTTGTCGATGCGGATTCCGTCAATGTCGCACCATTTGCCGTCTACAATGTTGTATTTTCCTGCATCGCCACCCATTCCGATGCTATCGGGCTCAATGCCCAATTTTGCCATCGATGCTTTGACTTGCTTTTCATAGTCACCTTTCTTTGAACCTGCTTTTAACGCTGCAATTATCTTAGTGTCAACGTTTTTCTTGTCGGTGTTTGGAATCGCGTCACCTATATATGAACATGATGCAATTTCAAAACGTTCGCCCCACATATAGTTATGTTTGTTGGCTTTGTGGAATTGCTCAAGTCCGGCAGAGTCGGTGGACGCTTTGGTCCATACCATCTTGTCCATCAGTGCAAAAAGCAGGATTCCGTCGTGATATTCAGTTTGTAAATAGCCAAATTCAGGATATTTGCGAGTCAGCTGCTTGCGCTCAAAGTCCATTATGCTTTTCTCCACAAGATTCTCGTAGTCGTCTTTAAGCATAATCTCGACAGGTATTTTTTTATTCGCCGGACCGCGGTGCGAGAGAAGTTCGGCGTAGTCGCGCTGAGTGAATTTTACGGTGTCGGCAATCGAGAAGATAGTCTTGTCGAGTCCTTTGGCCTTGTCGGCGTTCCATGCACCAGACCATACTGATGTGTCGACAGTGCTGACAAACTCATTGAATGCGGCGCGGTCTTCGGTGAATTTGTAGGCTTTTTTAAGTCGCTCAATGACAGCTTTTTGTGCCATTTGGCTGCGGACATCGCGCGACAGCTGTTTTTTTATCTGCTCTTCCAGTGCATCGTAAGGTGCGACAGGATCTTTGCCGAGCAGTTTGATGATGTGCCAGCCGTACGATGTGAGCACAGGTTTTGATATGTCGCCGATGTTTTTTAGTGAGAAGGTTGCTTCTTCGAATTCGGGAACCATTTCACCTGCAGCGAACCATTGCAGGTTGCCTTGTCGGTTACGGGTGCCTGGGTCTTCGGAATAGCGGCTCACCATTTGAGCCCAGTCGGCGCCGGCAGCCAGTGAGTCGGAAATCATTTTAATCTTGTCGGCTGCGGCTTTCTTTGTGGCTTCATCGGCTTTCTGGTCAACCCTTATCATCAAATGCGCCGCGTTCACTTGTCCTGGATTCGGGCGGCGGTCAGTAACTTTCAAAATATGATAGCCAAACCGTGTGCGGAAAATGGGTGATACGTCGCCAACTTTAGTCGAGTATGCCATTTTTTCGAATTCGTAAATCATTGAGAATGCTGTGAAAAAGCCCAAATCGCCATTGTTGCGGGAAACTGACGGGTCGTCTGATTTTGTGCGGGCGAGCTTTGCAAAGTCTTCGCCTTTCAGCGCGCGGTTGTAGATGTCTTCAATGCGTTTGTAGGCTCTCAGAGAGTCGGCGGCACTGGCATCCGGTTTGCAGTTGACCAGAATGTGCGACGCGCGGACAATCCATTGCAGGTGCTCGTAGGATTCGTGTGCCAGAGAGTCGTCAACTGACGGGTCGGTGAAGTAGGGCTTTTCAAGCTGGGCGCGGTACTCGTCGAACTCGCGCTGGAACTCGGCGGTGGTGTCCATGCCAAGTTGCTCGGCTTCAGTTACTTTTAGCTTGTAATCGATAAAAAGCTGCATATATTCGCTCAACGACAGCGAGTCGAATGTCGCATTGGTGTTGTTCTTCGTATAGAGTCGTTCGAATTCACCAACACTGACGGCCTTGTTGTCGATGGTTAGCACTGTTGCTTTGCTGCTGTTTTGTGCCATTGCCGGCATAGTGGCTGCAATGGCGAGTGCAATAATTCCGCGTTTCATAAACGTTGTTGTAGTGCGCGCTTCGGTAAAAAACGGTGCGCGTTAGTTTTTTTATAAGTTTTGCAAACAACTGATTTCTAGTGTTGTACAGTTTATTGACTGCCACACTGTAATCGCGGCAAAATACAAAAATTTTCATTAGCCATCTGCGGGTTTGCAGACACGTCAGAAACGCTGATTTGCGTGATAGTTCTTGCCCGAAACCATTTTTGCGATAGAACAGGAATGTTGCATTGTCTTGGTTTATAATTTGCTGTGGCACTGAAAAATATGGAAAGAGATGCCCGACAGGTGCCTATGGTTAATTTCGTGTTCTTATCTTGTTCATAACTTATCGCCTGTAAATATTTGTCAAAATGTTTCCGCATTTCGCCACAAAACCCCATACATAATAATATGGGAATAGTATATTTACCGCTTTAATTGTTGAAAAACTAAGTGTATGAAAAAGAGTTATTTACACAAGATTATGATGGGCGTTTCGGCTCTGTTTGTAATGCAATCCGTTTCCGCCCAAACAACATATACGTCAGTGGCATCGGGCGATTTCAATGACCCGGCGACATGGGGCGTGAGTATACCGGCAGAAGCGTTCCTGGACGGATCAGCATCGTTTGTCGTCAAACACAACGTGACCATTGGTGATTCGATTAAAGTTGCGGACCTGACGGTGCAAGATGGCGGAAAACTGACTTTCGGCCGAGAGAATGAGACGTTCAAATGTGCGACAGTGACCGGGAAGTTACTGGTTAACGCGGCTTGTACAGTGGATGTGGCTGATTTGAGCGGTACACGCGTTCTGCAGGTGGCAGGCGATTTTGAAAACAACGGTGTGGTTGAGTTCCGCAAAAGCACGAACAAGGTTGTGAATGTGGTTTTCAATGGAACATCGCAACATGTAAAAGGTTCGGGGACAACCAAATTCAACAATTTTGAAGTTGCGTCGGGAACGGTCACTGCTGATGTGGACTTGGACATTGACGGTGCGTTTACAATCGGTGCTTCGGCAACAAAATTCACATTGGATGGCCACACAATGAATCTGGCAGGAAACTTTACAAAGAATGCAAGCGCTAAAACAGGGTTCGATTATTCGAGTGGCAAGATTATTTTTGATGGCACCACGGTCCAATCCGTTTCGGGAAATGGAAGCAATAACTTTTTCTATGATATAGAAGTATCGGGTGGCGGATTCCTGGTATTGTCTTGCAAGATGCAGATTTGCGGTAATTTTGTTGTCAAAGACCATTCAACAGTAAGCACATCGGCTTCTCTGCGTTTTTATAAAAATTTTACGGTTGAAGCGGGAAGTACTTTCGACTCAAACACCGAGTACACTTGCTTCTGGGGTAGTTATACAGGTGAGAATGATAAAACAACAGCAGCCGATAGAAATCAAACCATTATTCTTGATGGTGATGTGACTTTTGCCGGAATATCTTGCCGGGCAAAAGGAAGCGAAGGAATCAAGACTTTTCATGGCAACATAAACTCGACAGCAGAGTTGCGTGCTTGGGCCACGGCCAAGATGGTCGATGACGGAACAGGCTACCATCATACCTTCGTTGGTGCTGTTGCTGAAGGCGGTATTTATCTGCAAAGTCCGATGACAATCGCAGGCGGCACCATAAGGTATAACGACAGTAGCAATGGCGAATTCACATTGGGAAGCGGTGATATAACGTTGAAAGGCGGAACCCCTACGGTAAAGGCCGGCGACACCTTCAGGCCTGAAGGCAATGTCACATTGGAAGCGAATTCATTTGTGCTGAACGGCACGTATGATGGTGTGACCGAACTCACCGCACAAATGATTGGAAAATTGGGCAAGGCCTTTGTTGTTAATGATGGTACGGCGTTCTATCTGAAAGGCCATTCTGATAATTATCCGACAGGTTTTGGAACTATAACAATAGGCGCCACAAGCACCACATACTACAATTCGAATTTCGATCAGACAGTTCATGCGGCCGATTACGGACATCTTTATCTGCAATACAAAAACAAGACATTCGACGGTCCGACCAACATTGCCGGACACCTGTATGTTTACTCGGGTACAAACGACGAGATAAACGTCAATATGGGCAGATTTGAGCACACAATCGGGTATAACATAGCTGATAATCCGGATGTTAAGGGCAAATCGTCGATTTTGTCAACTGGTACGGTGACAATGAATGGCAACCGCGCCCAGGTCATCTATAAGCGGACCGATGGAACTTACGAGTTCAACAATCTGATTTTCACAAGCAGTGACCCGACCAACTCACAAACCAAAACCATCAGCGGCAACATTAAAGTTGATGGCGAGCTCAAATTGGAAAACGCAAGTACAAACGAACAGCTCTTTCTTGCTCTCGACATCGACGACTATGTGATTACCGGTAGCGGATCGGGCGACAATCAGTTGGTTTTGGGCAACAACACGCGCATCAAAGTGAGTGGGGCCGACAACTTGGGCGAGACTATTGGGACTTTCGGCAATGTTGAACTCGACAAAAACAGCATTGTGCTATTCGATGCCACAAAAGGCTCGCAGAACATACCGGTGCTCAACTATGGCAATATATCACTCTACGGAAGCACGGTCAAAAAACTTGAAGGAACAACAACCGTCAGGGGATGGATAAACGTGAGCAGCGGAACGCCGATTCTTACTATCGAAGATGAGAGCATTGAATTGTACATTGAAGGTGACTGGAAGCTGGCGGCAGCTAATCTGAATATCAATCCGGCATCAACAATCGTTTTGTGCGGTATTGGCAATCAAGAGATTGTAAGCACCAAATTCCCTAATCTTCAGGTGCGTGGCAACGGTGTGAAAACGCTGAAAGGAACGCTCACCATCGAAGGTGATTTGTCGGTTTATTCGGGTTGTGAGTTCAATGCCGACAACCGCACCATTAACCTGTATGGTGATTTTGATAATACCGATGGTGGTGGCGGCATCTATCATCAGGATTACGGACGATTGAACCTTAACGGCGCCACCCACATACAGAATGTGGCTTGTAGTGACACAATCAACACACGGTTCTATAATGTTTATATCGACAAGAAATTAGACGACACGGTGCGGTTCCAGACCGATGTGTTTGTCGGCAACAATATGATGACCACAACCAGCAAGGGTAATTTTGATATTGACAATCACCGGCTTATAATTGGTGGCGACTTCTATCTGTACAAAGGTTGCAAGTTTGTGCACACCAAAGGGGCGAGTCTGCATTTCACAAGCAGTGAAGCAGAGCAATCCATCAGCAATAGCAACACCGAGAACACTTACCCGACAATGCATTTTACCGGAAGTGCGGTCAAAGCTTTGAAAACCAACGAGTTCGATATTAATGGCGATGTGATTATCGATCATGACGCCATTGTTACAAGTAGTTGCAAATTATGGGTGTCGGGTGACTGGAAAAACGCCGGAACATTCAACCACTCGTCGGAAGTGATTTTCGACCGTAACGATGACGATGAAGGCGGTGGTAATCAGTATATCAGTAGTTCGGCATTCAGCAGTGTGACGTTTGCCGGAACTGGCAAGAAAATGCTGACAGGTATGATTAACGTGTCGAGCCAGTTGAAAATCGATTCTCTTTCAACCCTTGAAGTCAGTCCTGACGGTGGCACCACATGCTATGAAATAAAAGTTGGCGGAACCTGGAAGAACAATGTCTGGGGACCTGGCGGGCCCGACCATGGTTCGACAGGAAAATTCATTCCGCACAAAGGTACGGTTACATTTGTGGGCAACAGCTCATATATATATACAGGCGACTCTATTAAAAGCAACAACAAGGGGCGCGATTATAAGTCGTTCTATAATGTTGTGATAAACAATTCTGACCCAACCAATTATAAAGGTCTATATCCGATTTACAAGGTAAAGAACAGCATCAAGTCGGAACAGAACGACATGTACGTTGAAAACAATTTCACCATCAACACAGGTATCTTCTATGTTTATTGGAACACCTTGTATGTCGGCGCCAACTTGTGGAACTTGGGCGGTACATTCTCAATGAACTCACATTACAGAGCTGAGTCGCGACTGCTTCTTGGCGGTGCGGCAGGCGGTGACGATTATGAGTTTGATCCGGGCGAGAGTAACACAATCAGGCAGATTGAAGTTGTTGGTGGCGGCAAATACAACCTGATGAGCGATTATACTCAATATACGCTTACCGCAACAGCAGGCCAGGATAGTCTGATACACATTCGCAAAGGCGAATTCTGTCTGAACGGGCACACAATAACATTTAATGAAAACGGCAATATCAGAATTGAGAAGGGCGGTACGCTCAACATTGATGCTGGGGCCACCTTGGCCATGCTTGGTTCGCGGTATTTGATAAACAGCGGCGGAACGCTGAGAATTGTCGGTACGGAAGGCAACCCGGCAACAATACAGGCCGCGGCAGTGGATAATTACTATTACATAAGGCAGGATTCGGGAAAGGTTTATGCCGACAACTATTGCATTGAAGGAACCAATGGCAATGGTTTGAATATTGTTGGCGGAACAATTGACGAGACTCATAATTTTAGTAACGGTATGTTCTCAAATTCATCGGGAACTGCTTTGCTGACTATCGGTGAAAAAGTGGTTATCGGTGACGGGTTTAAGAAAATAGACAATGTCTCGTTCAATGCGCGTGAAAATAAGCCGACCTACAATGTGCAGCGTACTAATGGTACAAAGCCGATAACGCTTACAAACTACAGTGGATCGCTGGCAGGCGAAGGTCACGAAAAAGACACGCCCGGAACGTTGATCATTTGGGAAGAGCCGACAGGATTTGTTTGGACAGGTGAAGGTGACGGCAAAAGTTGGCACGATGGCGAAAACTGGGCTGGGGGTGAAGTCCCGGGTGCAGCAGATGAAGCATATCTTAAATTTGTGTCAGGAAAGAATAATATAAAAATCACATCACGGGCTGATGTTAAGACACTTACCATCGACGGCGATGTCACTCTTACACTGAATGGCGAAGATGTCAGCGAAGGCGTCCTTTGCGGTATGAGAGTTAGAAACAAGCTGACAATGATGAAGAGCTCTAAACTAGTCCAAACTGGTGAAAGAGACTCTCTGATTTTGAATGGATCGTGGATCAGTAGTGGCACGTATACGCCAAACAATCAGCCGACAGTGTTTGATTTGCAGGCAGGTGTTCATCAGTTGTCGATTCCGGCAGGCCAGCCGATGAGCACAATGATACTTAAGGGCAGCGGTTCGTTATCGCTTCTTGGAACAATCACAATCAACGAGAATATTATACTCGAGAATGATGCCACATTGATGGCTGGTACCGGAACCATCAACATTGGAGGTGACTGGATTAACAATGGCGGCATTTTCGATGAAGGTGAGTCGAAAGTTATTTTTAACGCTGACAGCGAGAGTAAAATTCAGACAATCAGTGGTGGCAAATTCTGGCGTATAGATTTTTCCGGCAAGTCTAAAAAGGTTATTGCCAGCGACATATCTGTCCGTCGGTATTTCATCATAAACAAAACGGCTACCGAAGTGGATGCGGGAACATCGAACATCCATCTGATTGGTCGGCCAACCTACTGGTATAACTACAAAGGTGAAACGGCATTCGCGCAGAGCGGTGATGGTGCTGTGATTTGTAGTGGAAGTACTGTCTATTTCGGAAAGCACAATGATGACCCTGCGAAACGTGACACGCGAATTACAATATTCAACAATATTATTCTGCAGGGAACCGGAACAAAGCATTTCTATGACACAACCAACGTCAAGGGATCGGTTGAGATGGTGAGCGGTGTTGATGTTGTGATTGGCCGCTACGGGTCAATCAACGGTGTAACCGACAACAGCACATTCATATCTTACGGCGGCGCGTTGCTGATTTACGGCGAAGACAATTTCCCGAAGGATATGAACACGGAACTGGTTGGTGGTTCGGTTTACTACCGCGACTCGATTGACCAGATAATCAGTCCGGCTCAATATTATAACTTGGTTCTGCGGAATGAGTATAAAGGCTCGAGTGGCAGCAGTTTCAGCATCAGGCGCACAACAAAGACTATGAGTGGTGACATCTCGGTTGTCGGGACGTTGAATATCAACGACTCACTGGCGATCCTTAATGTTGATAATCATAAGATTACCCTTACTGGTACTATAGCAATGGCCAACAACGGCAAGCAGATCAGATGGGGCGACAACGGCACACTCGATCACATTGGCGGCAGTTGGGATGTGAGCGCTAACATCACCGACTTCTGCAATGTTTACAAGCATGGTACGGGCTATTTGTATGCAAGCAGCGACTGGAACGTGACGGGCGACATGGAATTTGACCCCGAAACACGGTTCTACATGCGTGGCAACAAGATAACCGGTCAACCGGATAAACACTTCAAAATGAGTGTGAACTGTCAGCTGCACTCGTCTGTGGAAAAATCAAGGGGTGTGGCATTCCCGCAAGGATTCGGCAGTTATCTGCTCGACGAGACCACAACAACATATCTTGAAGCGTCAGCTGACCAGACAGTTTACACACAAGATGTTGTTTACGGTGCCTTGTATTTGAACGCGTCGGTTGTGCGAACAGTCGATTTTGACGGCGACCTTACTGTCCGTGGCAATTTCACCAACGCTCAGGATGCCACAACAGTGGATGCGCATGACCACAGGTTCTATTTGTGGGGCGCGTCGAACGATTTGCGCAACTACCGGACTGACACAACACTATACCTTCTGGCCGACGGTGACCAGAAAATAGCAACTGGCGGCAACTGTACCGAATTGAACCTTAAGAACATAGAATTGAGCGGCTCGGGTGTAAAGGAACTCGATGACACAAAAGTGAACATTTCCGGAACAATAAAAATTGCTTCCGGAACATCGTTCAGCACCAACGATGCGGTTGTGTTCAGCGGCGACACCATTGATAACAAGGGAACATTCCGCCACTATGGAAGCTCGTTCACTTTCGACGGTGATACCACGCACTATATATTTATGGGTGCGGACAACATCTTCAACGGCATCATCATTACCGACAACGATACGGTTGTTGTTAAGAACAACGGCATCACACTGAATGCGGGTACGTTCAGCATTGGTAAAAAGTCAAAATTCCTTATGGGCGGCTTCACGCACTACCTTGCTTCACCGAAAATCGAACTGGCTGATGATTGCGAATGGGATACAAAGGACGCTACTCTTGTGTTCAACCGCAATACGACGCAAAACCTGCCGGCAATCACTTGCGAGAACATTCAGTTCTCAAATGCCGGTTCAAAAATTTTGGAAGGAGATCTGCATGTCGGCAATCTCACCATCGATGAAGGTGTGACCTTCTCGGTTGGCAGCACTGCGGCTGAAGGCAAAACGGTTTACGTGAAAGGCAACTGGATTTGCAACGGCTCGTTCACAAGTCAGACCGATACGGTTTATTTCGATTCGCAAACCACCGAAGAAAAGCGTATTAAAGCCAATAACCAAAGCTTTAATGTTGTGGTATTCAACAAGTATACAGCAAATAAGTGCACATACAAGCTTGAAGATCAGATGACATTAAAAGATGGTATGACAATTGGTAAGAATGCGACATTCCATCTGAACAAGAACATTCTGGTTGTTGGTAATGATGACGCCAATTCTACAGAACCGCCTTATGTGCCTGACGGCGAGTATGTTGATGTCTTGGCCGACGGCGAACTTTATGTCGACGGCGGTGCGTCACTTCAGTTCAACCATCAGGACGATAACACTCATTTGCGTGTTTACGGAAAACTGTCGCTTGTGGGCGAGACCAACGCCAATGCAGTGATTGGCCGCAGCACAGGCAGCAACGACCGCGGTACTGAAATTGACATTTATGGCGAGATTGCCGCTAATTATTATCAGATTCAGTATGTGGCCCCGACTGGTTTCAACATCCACGAAGATGCGACAATTGACCCGACCAACAACCTTTCAAACGGTATTTGGTCGAATATGTACACAAGCACAAGTTACAAGCGGCCTAAAGACAAAGAAACTGTTGTTGATACATTTATATATTTGATTATCAACGCCAGAAATGTTGCCAACCCGAACATTAACAACCTGTCGTTCAACCATGGTGGAACGCCGACAATAGGCACCCACTTCAACATGTTGCGCGACAGTACTCTTGCAACAGCAATAACACTCGGCGGAACAATCAATGGTGGTCTTGGAACCCAATACTATGAGATGCACGCATTCTCGAAACCTTACAAAACGGGAATGGCACCGCGCACACATAAAATCAACTGGCCTGATGTTGCTGAACTTGTGTGGACCGGCAGGGTCAGCAGCGATTGGTTTGATATGCGAAACTGGTTCCCGATGGAAGTCCCAACCGCAGCCAAATCAGTCCGCATACCGCTCACAGCTAACGCACCTATTATATATAATAACGGTGCGGTTTGCAACGACCTTATTATTGTAAATGGTTCTTTGACAATTGAAAAGGGCCTTTCTGCACCAGCTTTGAAGGTCGAAGGTTCGGTTGACGTGCAGGATGGCGGTGTGTTCGCCATTGAAGATGACGCTGTTGTTGATGTTTATGGTGACTGGAACATCGCCACAAGGGGCTATTTTGTCCCGCAAAACGGAACTGTGCGCTTCAAGGCTGCTGGTGGCAGTGTGACAATTGCGCCACATAAATCCGATTTCAACAATGTAAGTTTCGACGGCGCGGCAACCTTCATGCTGTCAGGTTCATCAGTCAATTTCAACGGCAATGTCGATATTAACCAAGGAACTCTCTGGCCTTCAACTGCAAGTTATGTTTACAATGTGAAAGGCAATTACACAATTGCGGCAGGTGGTGCATTCAACAATGTTGAAACGGGCTTCATTAAGTTTGATGGTGTCAACCAGACAATCACCAATGGTAAATTCAGCCGCGTGCGATTCTCGAATGAAGGCACAAAGACCATTGCCGGCACGTTCGACGCCACATACAATAGTAGTACCCGCACAACCCGCACCATAATTGTTGAAGACAACGCCACATTGCTGGCAACCAGTCCGCTTACAATCAAAGGCAACATGCTGATTGACGGCAATGCCACATTCAACGATGGCAATCAGCAGCATACCTTCACGGGATATTATTGGGAAGCACCGAAGGACAAAGGATATGTGGGCTCTGGCAAGATTGTCTTCAACGGAAATCACGCACAGTACATTTGGGGCGGCAAGTTCCACGATATTGACATGACGCTGAACACCAAATATATCAGCGCCGATGCCACAATGACCGGCAATCTGACTTTGAATGCCTGCAACCTTGATATGCAGACAAATCATATCAGCGGTGACGGAACATTTGAAATGACTGGTACAAAAACAATCAATGTATATGCCCGCGGTGAGAACAACTATCCGACTTTTGCAAACTATGAAGTATCAGGAACAAGTTGCTACTCATACTACAATGGTCCGATGAATCAGACAATCCGTGGCGGCGACAATGTACGCTATGGTTATCTATATATGAACAGCGATACCTACAAGACGCTTGAAGGTGACATAATCGTGCTGAAAAATCTGAATATCAGTGAGAACGGCGGGACGCTCGATGCCAACAACAAGAACATTTACCTGGCTGGACACTGGTACAACCAGACCAATGGTAGGTTTATTCCAGGAAAAGGCCGAGTGATTTTCAATGGCAGCACTGGCAACCAGTATGCTTATCTTGGTGTGTCGGTCGATAATCCGTTCTACGATATTGAAGTGGCAAAAACCGGAACAAACCAGTTCTATGCAGCGTCTGTTGACCTGACAGTGGGTGGCTCGCTTTATGTCAAGGGCGGCAAAATGAATTGCGTCGGTGGCTACCGCGTAAGGATTGGCGGTGATGTGGAAGTAAGTTCACCGGGTGTCATCAACAACTCGGGCTGCTACGAGCTCTACCGTCCAACCGGAACTTGCAACATCACAACGGCGGGCTCTATTCTTAACGATTTGGTTATCAATGGCGCAGGTTGCGAGTTTGTTGTGAATGATGACCTGAAGGTTTATGGAAACTTTACCTTGCAGAACGGCACATTCAACCAAAACGGAAATGTTGTGACGCTTGGCAACTCATACGATAACAGCCTTATTTACGGAACCTACATTGTTGGTCCTGGCGGAAAGCTGCGCATCGGCTCTGCATCATCGTTCGTGGTGAAGGCGGGTGGTACCTTTGAAGCTGTTGGCGACAATGTCAATTACGCACAGATTACAAACGATGGCGGTTCGAACCGTTACTATTTCACTGTTGAAGGCGGCTTAATCAAGGCAGAGTACTATAGTTTCTCGTATCTGGCAAAACAAGGTATAATCATATCGAAAGATGCCACAATTCATGGTGTTAAGAACTTCAGCCATGGTATTTTCAGCAATGTGGTTTCGGCTGGTGTCTGCATTGATATCCGCAATGATCAGGAATTCATCAAAACTGACAGTATTGTTGATATTTCGTTCCCGAACAACCCTGGCGGTGGCGCGGTAAACATCAAGAAGACAGAAAGTTCGACAGGTAGTATTGATGTGTACAACGCCACAGGTCTGCTTGCCGGTGAACTCTATGAGAACGACCCGCACGGCCTTATCAATTGGAAGGGTGATGTTGAGTATATCTGGACAGCCGGCGCCAATACAAACAACTGGTGGGATCCAATGAACTGGACAGCCAAGCTTAATGGTGTTGAAGTGCCGCACACAATTCCGGGTGAGTCGAATAATGTTATTATCCCGTCGATGGCGGCAATCAATAACAAGTATCCGATTCTTGACCATAGTGGCGCACGTGCTAAGAAGCTTACCATCAATAAAGTAGCTGAATTGACAATCAAACTTGAGTCGGAAATGCCTGATACTCTCGGATACGCGCTGATTGCGACATCTGATATCACAGTTAATGGTACACTGACAATGACATCTGAGCTGGACAAATTGCAACTCTATGGCAACTGGGTGATTGGTACATCGGGCAAACTGATTGAAGGCGCTGGTACTGTAGAGATGATTGGTGTTGGCGTCAAAACAATTCAGAACAAAACGTTGAGTTTCAACAATCTTTTGATTGACAACATCGGAACTGTCCAGGCACAATCGGCATTGAAGGTGGGTGGAAACTTCGAAATCAGGCAAGGCACATTCGATGTCGGCTCTTACGATGTAACAGTTGGCGGCAATTTCACAAACAACGGAACATTCATGCCGCAAACCCGCACGCTTATTTTCAGCGCAACACCCGGAAGTGCTCACACGTTCAATCCCGGACGCAGCACTTACAATAACGTGCAATTCAAGTCGGGTAATTATTCGCTGACAGACAATGAGTTGTATATAAGTCATAATATCGAGCTCGACGGCGGTTCGCTGACTGTCGGGGACAATGCCATCAACTTGGGCGACGGCACAGGTGTCGATAATCTGAATATCGCTGGTACGCTCTATCTTGTTGATGACGGCAAGCTTAAGATGGGCAATAACGCCTACATCAATGTCAAGAGCGGTGGACTTATCTCGCTTGTCGGCAGTGAAAACCACGAAGCCATTGTGACGTCGCAGAAGACAACAGGAACATATTCGTTCACGGTGGACGGCGAGATTGCGGCCCGCTATTATAAGATTGAGCGTCTGAACGCCGATGGTCTGCATTTGAAATCAGGATCAACAATTAATGCTGCGGACAATCTTTCGAACGGCCAGTATTCAAGCGGAACAGCAGGTGGATGCTATATGTGGCTTGAAAACAATCTGGCGGCTGCTGATGCCGAGTTGCAAATAAGCAATGTCTATTTCAACGCTGGCGCGAAATACAATGTAAAGAGAAGCAGATTGTCATCTGTTGGCAACATCAACATTCGCGACGCAGTGGGCGTTATTGCCGGCTACTATTTCGAGAACGACGTGGATGAAGATAAGCCGTCGGCCATATCCGGCGCTGTCAGATGGTCGTATTCTGGCGAAGTGCGCCATTGGATCGGCAATAAGGATATGAGTGGAAATGATGATGAGTCAGGATTATACGGAAACCTTTGGTCTAACCCGAAAAACTGGGACAACGGACTTGGACAGGAAGGCACGCCGAATGCGGCAACACGAGTGTTTATACCGCTTGTTGAGCATGGTGTGTATCCTGTTATTGACAGAAACTGTGAAGGTGATGTTGAAGTAAAAGGTATAGACGTTTATTCCGGGGCGTCTTTGGAAATAAAGGATGGTAAGAATCTTGCCGTTACCGATCCTATACTCGGCTTGTCGATTGGCGAGAATGCTACCTTTACGGCATCTGATGGCGCCACCCCGAGCACGGTGACAATTAACGGCCAGTTCGCCAATTCTGGTAAGTTCATCCACGGTGGTTCTTCAAAAGTGATTTGGTCATCATCGTCGAACCGCGACATTTCAATGAATGGTTATTCGTTCTACGATTTCGAAGTGCAGAACGTGGGCGGCGCAACAGTGACATTCACGGTTGAATCCGGCAAGCCGCTTAAGATTGAGAACAATTTCACGATTAGCGGCGGAAACGTCAACTGTAATGGTGGCGTTCTTGAAGTTGGCGGTGATTTCACCAAAACAGGCGGCAATTTCATACATGGCGAAGGAACCGTCAGACTGAATGGCAGCAAGGAACAGACCATATCGTCGAATACATCGCTGTCGTTCTATAATTTGGAACTGATCGGCACCAACACAAAGAATATCGGTGTCGATATTGAAGTGGTGAAGGACATAACCGTCGGCACGACAGTGAAGGCCCTTGGCGAAACCAATATCACTTGCCGCGGCAACTGGAACAGGCCTGCGTCTGGCTCGCAGAAGAACAACTTCATTGGCGGCGCGGGTGCTGTCATCTTTGCTGGTTCGGTAATGCAAGACATCAATAAGCCGGAAACATTCACAAACGTCACGTTCAACAATCCTAAATTGGCGGCTTTCTCAACAACCTACACACAGACAATATCAGGTGTGCTGACACTTACCCACGGTATTCTGAAAGGCAACGCATCGAACCCGATTTGCCTGACTGCAGATGCTACAATTGTCGGTGGAAGTCCTGAAAGTTACATTAATGGTACGGTTGAGAAGGAAGGCTCGGCTGATTTCCATTTCCCGATAGGTGGCAACGACCGTTATGCGCCAATCGAGATTTTCGATTTGGGGGCTTCGGGCAAGTTCCAAGTCGGCTATCATAGTGATATGCCTGACAATCAGACTAATCTGGATGCCGATGTGAACCAAATCAGTAAAAAGGAATACTGGACTCTGAATCGCAATTCGGGTACAACAATGCCAAAGGTTAAGCTTTATTGGTACAACCGCACATACAGTGGGCTGAAGGATATGGATGTTGTGTCGGTTGTGCTTTACAAGGATAACAAGTGGACTCGCCAGATTGACCGTGAGACAGAGTATGACAGTGAGATTATCAATGCACTGCCCGGTTTTGAAGCTGACACAATGCGGGGATTCATCACCACCCGTGTTCCGATAGCGGCAGACGGCAAGCTGACATTCGGATTCACCTATCCGACAATAACGTGGCTGAATGACGCTTTGACAGACGCCTACTCAACAAAGAGCAACTGGTCTGGCAAGTACGCCCCGAGTGAGATAGTGAACATCCGTATCAATGAAGTTCCGGATGGCAACAACACGCCGAAAGTAACATCGACTGGCAAATGCTACGATATGACAATCAATGAAGGCGGCAAACTCGAAGTTGCTTCTGGTGCAACGCTGACAGTCTTCGGCAACGCTACCATCCATGGCGAACTGACGCTTGCGCCTGGTGCTAAAATCAACTTTATGAAGGATGTCTCTGGCGCGGACGGCAATGTTTTGGCAGCGGCTAATTCTGAAGTGCATATCTGTAGTGAAACCGACCAGAATGTTGCTTTGGATTCGTGCTACAACATTGTTTTCGAAGGTGGTTTGAGCAAAAACGATAAATGCACAAAAACACTCACTTCAGACATAAAAGTCGGCGGCTCTATCAATGTGAAGAATTACACAACACTTGCCGCTGGAAGCCATACCATTTCGCTTGGCGGTAACTTGACAATTACCACATACGGCGATTTTATTAATGGTACAAGCACATTGGAACTTAATGGCTCTGAAAAACAGATTCTCAGCATCACGCCTAACCGTGCGCTCTACAATCTCACCATTAACAACTCTTCGCCAACTTCACCGCAGATTGACCTTGGATCAGGAATTAAGGTGACGGGTAATCTTAATTTGATAAAAGGAAAGTTGCACTCAACATCATCGTCACGCCTTATATTGGCTGGCGCAAAATCAACAATCGGAAATGCCGATTCGTATGTGATTGGAGAGATGGAACGGGACGGAAGCGGTGATTTTGTCTTCCCGATTGGCTCTGAACGCGGATTGGCGCAGATTGGTATTTCAGGCACGGGAGCAACATCATATTTTATGGTGGCTGAGTACAGAAACTCAAAACCGCAGGCGGCTGGCATCCTTGATGAAGCAAATGTTCAAAAAATCAGTCATTTGGAATCGTGGCACTTAAGCAACAAAAATGACATTGACGCAAAACTGACGCTTTATTGGAACGATTCAGAGTACAGTGAAATCACTAATAAAGATGAATTGCTGGTGGCTGTGCTCAGCGGTGGGAAATGGTACAGTTACGGATTTGGCGGAAGCACGATGTCTGGTGACGGAAAGGCAGGAACTGTGACTTCGGGTAATGTGATAAAGATTAAGAAAGGGTCTTCAACATCATCAACTATGCGACAAGGCGTTTCGCGGCGAACTCTCGCATCAGCACCCGTGGCTCTTGCTGATGAAGGTGGTGTGAATGTTACTTTTGGTACAAAGCGGCCTGATATTAATCCACTTCCAATCGAACTCATCTCGTTTGACGCCGAAGTGACACCAAACAACACCGATGTGGCACTCACATGGAGTACTGCATCAGAACACAACAATGATTATTTCACCATCGAGCACATGTTCGACGGCGAGTTGGAAACTGTTGACACAATTGCGGCTAAAGGCGGGGCAGGAGAAGGTGCTGATTATGATTATCTGCACATCAACCAGTCTGCAGGAACGCACTACTACCGTCTGCTTCAGACCGATTTCGACGGCACTGTCACAGTTGCCGCCGATTGGGTTGCTGTTGTTATTGAGAATGCTGACAAACCGATTTTGAATGCAAGCGTGGCACCGAATCCGGGCCAATGCCAGAACATCAAGGTCTCGGTTAGCGGAATCAGTGGCAGCAAGTTGCGCTATGTGGTGGCCGATATGAGCGGTCAGACCATTGTCGACCATACAGTTGGTACCGCCGGAATGTCGACATTCCAGATTGATGCCACCGACTGGAATCTGCAGCCGGCCATGTACCTTATCAGGATTTTCACTGATAATGGTCAGACTGTCAGCAAGTTTGTGGTTGAATAAGGTCAGCTTCTAACAAGTCAAACCCGCCGTGCGACGAGTGATTGCACGGCGGGTTTTTGTTTTTTGTCGCATGTAAAAACAGGTGAGTCTCTAAAACAAAACCCCTTGCAAACACATGATTGCAAGGGGTTGTTGGTGATTCCATAGGGAGTCGAACCCTAATCGTCAGAACCGGAATCTGATATTCTATCCATTGAACTATGGAACCGAATCGGGCGCAAATGTAATCAAATTTGCCAATCGCACCCTTGATTTTTCAAGGCGTTCTCACTTACGGTCGAACACCACTTTCTTTCGCACAAAAAAGTTGAAGAAAAAGACCGTTATTTGTGCTATCGTATTGCTTATCAGGAAATAAACGCCGCAGCGGTTGGTGAGCACGGTGGTGATGCCTATGTTGATGGCCAGTCCGGCCGCGCCAATGAGAGTGAAGATGGCAAACTGCACAAGGCTCTTGCCTGCGCCACCGGCTTTCTTGTGAAACACCCAGATGGTGCAGAGTCCGTAGTTGAGCAATCCGGCCAGCAGCGACGCCACAAAGGTTGAAACCGCCAGCCAGTCGGGGCCGAGCAACCGCTCGTTCAGGTACCACAGAATGGCGATGTTGGTTAGATAGCGAATGCCTTCAACCACAGCGTTGCGCGCGATTTGCACGGTTGTGCTGTCGGTTTTGCCGAAAAGTTTTGCCCAAAGGTTTCCCATTGCCTAATTCCGTTTGTCGGCACCCCACATCAGTTTGTTGCGCAGGGTTGAGAAGAATCCGTGGCCGTCGAATTTTATCAGGCTCACGCTGCGTTCGGCCTTGCTGATGGTGATTTCCGACGGATTGCTCAGCACCACCGACGTTGAGTCGAGCGAGAGCATATAGTTCTGCTCGCGGCTCTCAACCGTGATGCGGATGGTGCTGTAGTCGGGGATGACAAGCGGTCGCACCGTCAGGTTGTGCGATGCAATTGGCGTGATGATGATATTCTGCGATGCGGGCGACAGGATGGGGCCGCCGGCGCTCATCGAATAGGCCGTTGAGCCAGTTGGTGTTGCAATTATCAGTCCGTCAGCCCAATAGCTTGCCAGATACTTATCATCAATATAGGTATGAATGACAATCATACTCGAACTGTCGCACTTGTGCACAGTAATCTCGTTGAGCGCGAACGGATGCTTAATCTCTTTGATTTGCGGCTGAAGCGCAAGCAGCGGACGTTTCTCAACAATGAACTGATTGGCGGCCATGGCGTCAATGGCGCTTGCCACATCGTCGGGCGAGATGTCGGCCAGGAAACCCAGCCGCCCTGTGTTGATGCCCACAAACGGCACCTGCAGGTGCTCAAACTCGCTGATGGCTTTCAGGAAACTGCCGTCGCCGCCTAGAACAATGATAAAATCGAGATTGTCAGGCATTTGGCCCGATGTGTCGATATGTGAATAGGTTTGGCCGCTGCTCTGCTGCCATATTTTGAAAACCGGCGCAAACAACGGGTGCAGCCAAATGCAGGCCTTGTGCCGCTGAAGTGCGCCAAATAGCACTTCGAGCAGCGGCTGATGCTGCGAGCCAAACAACTGACTGTAGATGGCGACGTTCATAATGACTGATTATTCGAGAGTTACAATGAAACTGCCGCTGAAATCAGTCAGTTTCTTATTGAAATGTTCGGCCTTTTCGCGCGTCTCAAACGGACCGGCAATGATTCGGTAAACCTTTACACCATCCTTGTCGCCGATTTGAATCATTATATCTTTGTTTATCAGCGATTTGATTTCAGCGCAACGCTTTACCAGATTGGCCGCTTCCTGATATGATGCCAGCTGCACGCCAAAGCCTTTTGGGTGGATGGGCGTCGATTCGATTTTGAAATATTCGTTGGCAGGTGCCTGAACTTCAGTTACTTGAGTTGTGCGTGGTGCGGCTTCTACTTGTGTTGCAGCTGGTTGCTCGTTTGCAGCCGGCTGCGAACCCGGCCAGGCCGGTGCCGACGAATTGCGTTTTATCTCGGTTGCCGTTGCAGCATTCGTCTCGGGCAGGCTCAATACTTCAACTTTGACACTTGTTGTGCCCTTGCTGATGTAATTCAGCTTTTCGGCGGCAGCACGCGACAGGTCGATAATGCGCTTCTCAACAAACGGACCACGGTCGTTGATGGTGACGTCGACCGACAGATTGTTGTCGAGATTGGTGACGCGGACCACTGTGCCGAACGGCAGCGTGCGGTGAGCGGCAGTCATCTTCTTCTGGCTGAAAGTCTCGCCGCTGGCGGTCATCCGGCCGTCGAACTTGTCGGCGTAGAACGATGCCAGTCCAACTTCAGTTATCTGCGCCGACAGCGTGCCCGACAGCGCGAGCAGCAAAGTGGCCAATGTGATTTTGATTCTTTTCATATCTGTTTGAATGTTAAATTGTTTCTATTGAAAATTTAAGTGTTTTGTGGCAGTGCTTCGGCTTTTTTCTCGTGTGCAGCTTGGATGCTCAAATTCAGTTCGAACCCCAAAAGCAGAATGCTCGAGTTGATGTTGAGCCATACGAGTATCGCGATAAGCGTGCCTATCGAACCATATAATGCATTGTAATTGCTAAAGTTAGCCAAATAATAACCAAATCCTGCCGAAGTGGCCAGCAACAGCAGCGTGGCCATCACCGAACCTGTTGAAATAAATCCCATATGGGTGCGTTTTGCAGGTGCGAAATAATAAATCACTGACACACTTACAATGCAGAGCGTCAGTATTATAAGCCACTGAACTACATAAAACAACACCGTTGAGAACGTTCCGAAAAGAATGCGTTTGGCGATGAGATAGGCCAGAATTGTGCGGCCGAAAATGAGCAACGCGATGGCTGTGGTCAAAAGCACAGTGATGAGTCCCACCATAATGAGTGACGACACGCGCAGATTGACGAACGAGCGTGTTTCGTGCACGTTGATTGACTGGTTGAAGGCGCGGATGACGGCCGTCACACCATTTGAGACAATGATGATGGTGGTGATGCAACCAATTGACAACAAGCCACTTCGCGGGTACATTACAATATCGGCAAGCGTTTCTTCGATGGTCTCGAACGTGTCGGACGGGATGAGCTGCTCGAGCAAATCCATCAGCTCGGTTTGGAAATTGGGAATCGGGATGTAAGGGATAAGCGTTGACAGGAAAAGCAGCGCCGGGAACACCGCCAAGAAGAAGTTGAAAGCGATGCTGGCCGCGCGGATGCCGAGTGTGCCGTTCGACATTCCTTTAACGAAGAACGAGCCCACTTCGAAAATCGAAAGACGTCCGAATCCGGGCAGCGTGTGGCGCTTGGTCCACTCGATGACAGCATCGAGCCGAGCCTTCCAATTATCGATTATCTGTTTAATCTTCATTATTTTATGGCTTTCAAACTCAAGTCGAGACTGCGGATTTGGTGTGTTAGCGCGCCAACCGATATGAAATCGACACCGGTGGCGGCGTAGTCGCGCAAGTTGGCGTCGGTGATGCCGCCCGATGCTTCGGTCTCATATTTGCCGCCAATCATCTCGACAGCTTTTTTGGTGTCCGGAATCGAGAAGTTGTCAATCATTATGCGGTCGATACCACCGATTTCCATAATCTGTTTTATCTCGTCGAACGAGCGCGCTTCAACTTCAATCTTCAGGTTCTTGCCTTTGGCTTTCAGATACTCTTTGGCGCGATTGATGGCCTGTGGAATGCCGCCGGCAAAATCGATGTGGTTGTCTTTGATGAGAATCATATCGTAGAGCCCAATGCGGTGGTTCTGTCCGCCGCCCATCACCACGGCCATCTTCTCGAAGACGCGCATCCCGGGTGTGGTTTTCCGGGTGTCGAGAATCTTGGTGTGCAGGCCTTTGACCAATTCGACGTAATGGCTTGTCTGTGTGGCGATTCCGCTCATACGCTGCATGAAGTTGAGCACCAGGCGCTCGGTTTGCAGGATTGAGAGTTCGCGTCCTTCGACGATGAACGCCACATCGCCTTTCTTCACGGGTGTTCCATCGGTGATGAATGTGGTCATTTTCAGGTCTTTGTCGAACTCTTCGAAGACCATCCTGGCCACTTCGACACCGGCCAGAATGCCGTCTTGCTTGACAAGCAGTTGGGCCTTGCCGCGCTGATCGGCCGGAATGCAACTCAACGATGTGTGGTCGCCGTCGCCAACATCTTCACGAATGGCGCGGGCTATAAAATCTTTTATGTACTCTTGATTGTTCATGTTATTCTATAGAAAATTGATATACAAGTTGTTGTGATGATTGCTGCTTGGTCAGGAAACTGATTCTGTAGCGATGGATTCCGCTGTCGAGTGTTCCGATGACCGAGATGCCGTCGGGACTGATGTTTTGAGCAAGCACGGTGAACTGTGTCGGTCTGTTTTTTGTAAAAAACTGGTTCAGAATCATTTTTGCCTGGTTGCGGCTGCTCACAACTGAATAGTCGGGCATCAGCAGCTCGACGCGCTTGTTGAAGAATGCGGTCAATGAGTCGGCGTTGCCGTCGGCAATGGTGCGTGTGATGCAGTCGACAACCGAATCAACGACAACCACTTGCGAAACAGCCTGCTGCGGACAAACCGACAGCGCGGCCAGCACTGCAGTCAGTAGAATCATTTTTTTTGCCGAAAACATTTTCAAATTCATATTTTTGACCATCGGCAAAGGTAATATTTTTTATGGACTACGGACTTCTCTCATCAGACAACGAACTGCAGCAATCAACAATCATTTTTATGCCTAATATCTAACACAATATGAAAACCGTTCTCTACGCCATCGGCAAGACCGACGATGAATATCTGAACACAGGCATCAGCAAATATTGCCAGCGGATTGTGCGCTACACACCTTTTGAGTTTGTGGCTCTGCCCGATATTCGTAACTCGAAGAGTATGAGCGAGACAGTGCAGCGTGGTAAGGAAGGCGAACTGATTCTGAAGCAGTTGGAACAGGGCGATTATGTGGTGCTGCTCGATGAGCGCGGCCGTGAGCTGACGTCGGTTGGTATGGCCGAATGGATGGACGGCATTTTCAACCAGGGCCACAAGCGGCTTGTATTCTTGATTGGCGGCCCTTACGGCTTTTCTGACGAAGTGTACGCCCGGGCCAATGCAAAAATTTCGCTCTCGAAACTCACTTTTCCGCATCAATTGGTTCGATTATTGTTTGTTGAACAATTGTACCGTTGCCACACAATTTTGAAAGGCGAACCGTATCACCATGTTTAAACGATAACGATAACGAAAAACGATAACTCTAACACTGACGCTGAACAATATCAACACCTAACACCAAATACCTAACACCCCGAAAATGCACTTTCTTGCCCGCCACCGGTTATTGTTCTACGCCATCATCTGCTTTGCTGTGGGGTTGAAGGTGCTCAGTTCCGACGGCGGCTTGAAAAACATTGAGCCTGAGCGCCAGAAGTTTATTCAGGTTTTACACGAGAAGGAACTGCTGGCCGAGCAGCTTGCCGACACCCTGTTTGAGTACGCGCAATCCGACCGGATCAGCGAGTTTGCCAATGGCGACAATCCGCGGCCCGACCGTCTGTTCGACCGTCATGGCATTATTCTTTATGTATACTCGGGACGCAATCTGGTCTACTGGACCAACAACTCAATAGCCATCCCCGATGGCACCATGTGGTACAAACAGTCGTTTGTGAACACGGGCAATGCCTGCGTCATTCCGCGTTACAAGACCAACAAGCAGCAGACGGTGGTGAGTGTGATTGTGGTGAAAACTGATTTCGCTTACGAGAATGAGTTTTTGCAGAACAAACTGCACTCATCGTTCGGCATAAAGAGCAACCTGAGTCTAAATACCGATGACAAGACATCGGAAAACGCCGTCTACAGTTCTGACGGAAACTATCTGTTCTCGTTCAGCCTTGAAAACACCAACGACTCGGGCAAGCGCCGCCGTGTGGCGTTCCCGCTGCTGTTGCTCTCGTTCGTACTGCTGATGCTCTACGCTCAGAAGGGAATCAAAAAGAACCGGCTCAGCAACCGCAAGTTTTTCGCGCTTACGCTGATAGCAGTGGCGGCCAGAATAGGCATCCAGATATTTCTGCCGCAGGATTACTACTCTCAACTAGGCATTTTCTCGCCGCAGCACTATGCAGCCTCGGTGATTTTTCCGTCGCTGGGCGATTTGCTGATCAGCGTGGTACTGATTGTATATCTGATATTTGTCTATTCGTTTAAGGTGCATCTGCAGCGACTCGACAAATATTCGCTTGTGCGTCGCATTGCAATCTCGGTGCTTTGGGTGGTTGCGCTCATGACATATTATGTTTTCCTGACTTACACGCTTAACACACTCATCCACGACTCGAATTTTCCGTTTGAGATATATGAAATAACTAATCTCAACATCTACGGTGTACTTGGTTATCTGATACTTGCATTGTGTTTTGTGGGATTTCTGCTTCTGCTCGACAAGGCTGTCATTCAGTTGCTCAAAACCTTCAGTTTCTGGCGGGCGCTGCTGATTGTGATGCCAGTGTGGGCTATAGCGACGACTCTGCTGCTCTGCAACTATCCAAGCTCGCCATACATTCAGATGTGTGTATCGTTCCTGGTAGTCAGTGTTTTGTGGCTCTATCTGCGCTACACCAATCGTGTCAACTATGCTTCTGAAGTAATGGTGATTGGCTTGATTTCGATTTACGTGACCAATTTCACTCGAATTGAGAGCCGTATGCGCCATGCTGAAGAGAATGAAGTGCTCTGCGTCAATCTTTCGCAGATGCAGGACCCAGCCGCTGAAGTCATTTTGTCGGATATTATCAATAATATGAAGGCCGACAAGCAGATAGCAACCATTCTGGCCGTATCGGAATACAGCCACGACGACCTTTACCGATACATCGAGAATCAGTATTTCAATGGTTATCTGAACCGCTACAACTTCAGCCTGACGGTGTGCGACCAGCACGACGAAATCAGTTTCGGCCCCGACCAGAACCAACAGAACTGCCATCAGTATTACAACCGCTATTTGCGGCAGTACGGCTCGCAGACGCCGGTGCAGGGGCTGTTCAGAATCAAGAACGCTTCGTCGGAAACAAGTTATCTGATACGTATCGCCGTTCCGTCACGTCAGAAGGAAACCGTGACGCTGTTCTTCAGCCTGGCGCCGAAACTCAATTATGAAGTGCTTGGCTATCCCGAATTGCTGCTTGAGAAACCGCTCAGCACCGACCGCTACAAACAGCATATCAGTTATGCGAAATACCAGAACGGCCGACTCACAGCGCGCTCTGGCACGTTCCCCTATGCGTTCGACAATCAGGTTTATGGCCAGCACGACGGCGAGTTCAGCCATTTCAGCATGGAACATTACGACCACGTGATGTACGTCAGCGACAGCGAGAACTGCATTATTGTGAGCACGCCAACCATCACTGCCTTTAATATTATGATTGCGCTCACCTATACATTTGTGTTCTTCCTATTGATAATCACATTGTTACTGGTTTTAGGCAATTCCTACACCAAGATGTTCGACATTCGTTTCACCATTAAAAACAAGGTGCTGGTGTCGATTTTGGTCATTCTCATCATCTCAACGGTGTCAGTGGCCGGTGGCGTGGTATATTACACTATCAATCAATATAAACGCTCGCAGAACGAGATACTGTCGAGCAAGGTTCAGTCGGCGCTGATGGAAATCGAGCAGCGCTACTCGAACATTACCGACATCAAACGCATTCCGGCCGATGAGCTCAACTCGCTTATGGCATCGATATCGAACACTCTGCTTACTGACATCAATCTTTACGACCAGACGGGAAATCTGATTGCCACTTCACGCCGCGAGATTTACTCGCGCAAGCTTACGAGTGAGAAGATGAACGCCACAGCCTTCCGAGAGCTTGAAATGAACAAAAAATCGCGGATTGTGCAGAGCGAGAGCATCGGAAAACTCAACTACTATTCGGCTTATGTGCCCTTCATCAACTCGCGCAACAAGCTGCTGGCTTACATCAATCTGCCGTATTTTATCAAGCAAACACCTTTGCGTCAAGAACTTACAAGCGTGTCTGTCGCCGTAATCAATATTTATGCGGTGCTGGTGGTGTTGAGCGTGGTGATTGCCATTTTCCTGTCGAACCGCATAACTCGGCCCATTGTGAGTGTGCAGGAACGAATCCGCAGCCTTGACCTTGGCAAGAGCAACCAGCGTGTTGAATATGATGGCGACGATGAGATTGCCGAGCTGGTGAATGAGTATAACCTGATGCTTGAACAGTTGAGTATCAGTGCGTCAAGGCTTGCCAAGTCGGAACGTGAGAGCGCATGGCGCGAGATGGCCCGGCAGGTGGCCCACGAAATCAAGAACCCGCTTACACCGATGAAGCTCAGCGTTCAGTTGCTCGAGCGCTCGCAGCGCAACGGTGACCCCGATTTCAACGAGCGGTTCGAGAACACCGCTCGCACCCTGATTGAGCAAATCGACAGCCTGTCGTCCATAGCGTCGGAATTCTCGCAGTTCGCCCGTATGCCCGAAGGCCGCACCGAACTTGTGAACCTTAACGAGCGCATCAACCAGAGTGTTGAGCTCTTCCGCGACACCACAACAACCAAAATCACCTTTGTTGAGCCTGCCGGTCAGTCGGTGAACATCATTGCTGACAACGAGCGAATGCTTCAAGTATTCAACAATTTGATTAAGAACGCTATACAGGCCATACCAAAGAAACAGAAAGGCAAAATCAACATCTCGCTTCGTTGTATGAAAGGGCGTGCGATTGTTGAGATTCAGGACAACGGAACAGGCATCTCGCCAGAAACAGAAAAGAAGCTGTTCCAGCCCAACTTTACCACCAAAACCAGCGGAACCGGTCTCGGATTGGCCATTGTCAAGAACATTGTGGAAGACGCCGGCGGTGCCATCTGGTTCTACTCAAAAGTGGGCAAGGGCACATCGTTCTTCGTGTCGTTCCCGCTGCCGCAAGAGCAGGCTTAGGTTTCGGTAGTCCGCATGGCGCGATTGTCAGCGTAAAACGAAAGGGTAGAAGCGTGGCTGGCAGAAAATACCGATAAATGTGCTCAAAGAACCGAAATTCGGGTATTCCCCAACCGATTTTTTTGCCATACTTTTACAATGAACAAAAAAAATATTTGCTATGAAACGTTTTCTATTTCTGACAATTGCGGGATTTATGGCCGTTGCTTCGTGCTCGGGTGGCGAGCCAACGCCGAATAGTGCTGCTGCTGACGAAAATGCCAGCGCAAGCGTGGTTTATTTCACAAAAGAGATTACGCCCGAAGCGCTGGTGCGGATTTACAAGGCTCTCGGCGTTGATGCCACGGGCCGCGTGGCGGTGAAAATATCGACGGGCGAGTCGTCGAAATCGAACCATCTGCGCCCCGAACTGATTAAAGACCTTGTGCATAGCGTGGGCGGCACGCTGGTTGAGTGCAACACGGCCTACGGCGGCAACCGTTCTACCACCGCCGACCATCGCAAAGCCATTGAAGAACGTGGTTACGCGCAGATTGCCACTGTTGACATTATGGACGAAGAAGGCACGATGAAACTGCCCGTGACTGACACCAAACATATTGAATATGACATTGTTGGCTCACATCTTGCCAACTACGATTTTATGATAAACCTTGCGCACTTCAAGGGGCACGCAATGGGCGGATTCGGCGGTGTGCTCAAAAATCAGAGCATCGGCGTGGCTTCGCACAGCGGAAAACTCTACATCCACTCGGCTGGCGCGTCAACAACCCGCTGGCGCGTTGCCGAGCAGGACGCTTTTCTGGAATCGATGGCGGCAGCCGCTCAGGCGGTGCACAACTATTTCAAGCAAGACGGCCGCAACATTGTATATATCAACGTGATGAACAACCTTTCGGTTGATTGCGACTGCGACGGTTCGCCAGCAAGGCCCGAGATGAACGACATCGGCATTCTGGCTTCGACCGACCCCGTGGCGCTCGACAAAGCCTGTCTGGACCTTGTTTTTAACTACCAATCGACATCGGGCGACGACGCCACCGCGCTGCAGAAACGCATCAACCGCCAGCACGGCACTCACATTGTCGATTACGCCGAACAACTGGGGCTGGGGACAATGAAATATACAGTGGTTGATTTGGATAAATAGGGATATCAGTCTACAGACGTCAGACTACAGACATCAGACAACGGACATAAGAAAAGGGCGGTATTTCGGGAAATATCGCCCTTTCCTATATAATTTTCAAATACGGCTAAATCAAACTACTGATTTTGTAGGGAATTGATATTTTTGGCGCAAAATTTTAAACAACAGCAATGAACAAAATGCTCATCGGCGCATTGGCCGCCACAATGGCGTACGGCGCGGCATCGGCGCAGACCGACACAGTCAACATTCAGGAAGTGGTAGTGACAGGAACTCGCAACCCGATAGATATCAGGCATTTGCCTATGACGGTCTCGGTTGTCGACCAGGCCAAACTGACGGAACAGAATCAGATTTCGGTGCTGCCAACCGTTATGCAGCAAGTGCCAGGCCTGTTTCTGACCAGCC
>JAEEGJ010006281.1_pt1 | contig 35865 bp, 23 predicted proteins | sample 8958761 | NCBI WGS metagenome assembly JAEEGJ01 (sample SAMN16246546, study PRJNA631951) | gut metagenome | biome: gut microbiome; feature: rumen; material: RS-attached | host: Bos | place: Iran: Karaj | collected 2018-10
TTGGATGTCTGGCTCCATTACTCAGCGTCATCCCATTGCAGTTGCTCTCTTATCACGTAGCTGTGGCAAAGGGACTAAACGTTGACCAGCCTCGTAATCTGGCAAAGTCGGTAACTGTGGAATAAGGGATAAAAAGATTGGAAGGATAATTAGTTATAACACAATACACAGAAATGGAACCGCTGAAGCATGAATGTGGCGTTGCAATGATACGCCTTCTCAAACCACTTGAGTACTATCAGGAGAAGTACGGCACGTGGATGTATGGACTCAACAAGCTCTATCTGATGATGGAGAAGCAGCACAATCGTGGACAAGAAGGTGCTGGTATGGCGGCTGTCAAATTGAACGTGAAGCCGGGTAATGAGTATATGTTCCGTGAGCGTGCTGAGGGCAAGGATGCTATTACCGAGATTTTCGGTCTTGTGCATGGAAGCATGAAGGGACTGACATCAGAGCAGTTGAACAATGCAGACTTTGCAAGAAAGAATATCTCCTTCGCAGGAGAACTCTATATGGGACACCTTCGCTACTCTACAACGGGAAAGTCCGGTCTTCAGTATGTTCATCCATTCCTGCGTCGAAATAACTGGAAGGCAAAGAATCTCTGTCTGTGCGGTAATTTCAACATGACCAACATTGACGAGATTTTCGAGCGTCTTACAAGTCAGGGACAGTACCCACGTATCTATTCCGACTCATACATTATGCTTGAGCTCATGGGACATCGCCTTGACAGGGAGGTTGAGCGCAACTACGCCTTGGCTACCGAACAGGGACTTGAAGGTCGTGAGGTAACAGAGTTCATCGACAATAACGTGGATATGAGCAATGTACTTGATACCACTATGCAGTATTTCGATGGCGGTTATGTGGTATGCGGCATAACAGGTAGCGGTGAGATGTTCGCAATGCGAGATCCTTGGGGCATCCGTCCAGCATTCTACTATGTGTCAGACGAGGTTATGGCTCTGGCAAGTGAACGTCCTGTACTTCAGACAACCTTTGACCTTGAAGCAGGTCAGATAATAGAGTTACAGCCAGGACAGGCAATTCTCGTAAATCGTCAGGGCGAGGTTCGCTTCAAGCAGGTTATAGAGCAGAAAGGCGATTCCAAGTGCTCATTCGAGAGAATCTATTTCTCACGCGGTTCTGATAAGGATATCTACAACGAAAGAAAGAAACTGGGCGAGCAGTTGACAGCTCCAATCCTGAAGGCTATCGACAATGACCATCGTCACACAGTATTCTCTTTCATTCCAAATACAGCGGAGGTGGCATTCTATGGAATGCTGACAGGCTTCAAAAATTACATCAATGCCCAGAAGGTTGAGACCATAGTAAACATGGACCATAAGCCTACTCGTGAAGAGCTCATGGAGATACTTGATGAGTATGTAAGATCCGAGAAGGTTGCATGGAAGGATATCAAGCTTCGCACGTTCATATCTGAGGGTTCAACAAGAAATGACCTTGCATCCCATGTTTATGACGTGACATACAATGTTCTTGAGCCAGGTGTTGATAACCTCGTTGTAATAGACGACTCTATCGTAAGAGGTACAACGTTGCGTGAGAGTATCTTCCGCATACTCGACCGTCTGCATCCAAAGAAGATAGTCATGGTATCAAGTGCTCCACAGATCCGTTATCCTGACTATTACGGCATTGACATGGCAAAGTTGGAGGAGTTCTGCGTATTCAGGGCAGCAATTCAGTTGCTTAAAGATAGGCATAAGACAAGCGTCATCGACAATGTCTATAGAGCTTGTAAAGCAGAACTGATGAAGCCTCGTGCAGAGATGAAGAATTGCGTACAGGATATCTACGCACCATTTACAGTTGAGGAAATCAATGCCAAGGTTGTAGAAATGTTGCGACCATCTGGTATGAAGACACCTGTCGAGATTGTATTCCAGTCTATAGAAGGTCTTCACAAGGCAATTCCAGAGCATAGGGGAGACTGGTACTTTACAGGTAAATACCCTACCCCAGGCGGCACACGCCTCTGTCTTCAGGCATTTGTCAACTTCTATGAGAAGGTTTACGGATTGTAGAAGAAAGAGTAAAGAGAAAAGTATAAAGGGTAAAGAAATTATATCACAATAGATAAATGAGAAACGTTACATTAGTACTTAATGATGGAACTAAGTTCCACGGAAAGTCCTTTGGTTATGATGCACCTGTTGCAGGCGAGGTAGTCTTCAACACTGCTATGATGGGTTATCCTGAGAGTCTCACAGACCCTTCATACGCAGGTCAATTGATGGTTCTTACCTATCCGCTCGTAGGCAACTATGGTGTACCACCATTTACATTCGAGGATAACGGACTTCCTACATTCATGGAGAGCGATAAGATCTACGCCTCTGCAATCATTGTAGCTGATTATTCAGAGAAGAACTCACACTGGAATTCCAACGAGAGCCTTGCTGATTGGTTGAAGCGTGAGAAGGTGCCAGGAATTACAGGTATCGACACTCGTGAGCTTACCAAGGTTCTTCGTGAGCATGGTGTGATGATGGGCAAGATTCTTTTCGATGATGAGCCTGACAACATTCCAGAGGCTAACTATGAGGGAGTGAACTTCGTTGATCAGGTTTCCGTAAAGGAAATCGTTACATACAAGCCAGCAGAAGGCACATCTATCAATAAGAAGGTAGTGCTCGTTGACTGTGGCGTTAAGGCTAATATCATTCGTTGTCTTATCAATAGAGGTTGCGAGGTTGTACGTGTGCCTTGGAACTATGACTACACAGACATGGAGTTTGACGGTCTGTTCCTTGCTAACGGTCCTGGCGACCCAGATATGTGTGAGGATGCAGTAAAGATTATCCGTAAGCAGATGGAGAAGAGCGATAAGCCTATCTGTGGTATCTGCATGGGTAACCAGTTGCTTTCAAAGGCTGCAGGTGCAAAGATATATAAGCTGAAGTACGGTCATCGTTCTCACAACCAGCCAGTTCGTATGGTAGGAACAGAGAAGTGTTTCGTAACATCTCAGAACCACGGCTACGCAGTTGATGCCAAGACTCTTGGTGCAGATTGGGAGGAACTCTTCGTTAATATGAACGATGGTTCTAACGAGGGTATCCGTCACAAGACAAAGCCTTGGTTCTCAAGCCAGTTCCACCCAGAGGCATGTTCTGGTCCTGTGGATACAGAGTTTATGTTTGACAAGTTTGTTGAAACTCTCTAGGATTCTAGAATCCCTAGATAAACTAGAACAACTAGAATAACTAGAAAAAAGACAAGAAAAAATGAAAGATCAAAATATTAAGAAAGTTCTTCTCCTTGGTTCCGGTGCTCTGAAGATTGGTGAGGCTGGTGAGTTCGACTATTCTGGTTCACAGGCTTTGAAGGCTCTTCGTGAGGAGGGTGTTGAGACAATCCTCATCAACCCTAACATTGCTACCGTGCAGACATCTGAGGGTGTTGCCGACCGAGTATATTTTCTCCCAGTTCAGCCATATTTTGTTGAGCGCGTAATCCAGAAAGAACAGCCAGACGGCATCCTTCTCGCATTCGGTGGTCAGACTGCCCTCAACTGTGGTGTTGAGCTTTATAAGAGCGGTGTGCTCGAAAAGTACAATGTGCGTGTTCTCGGTACTCCAGTTCAAGCTATCATGGATACTGAGGATCGTGAGCTTTTCGTTGAGAAGCTTGACGAGATCAATGTCAAGACTATCAAGTCACAGGCTTGTGAGAACATCGAGGAGGCTCGTAAGGCTGCTGCAGAACTTGGCTATCCAGTCATCATCCGTGCAGCATACGCTCTCGGTGGTCTCGGTTCTGGTTTCTGTGACAATGAGGAAGAACTCAACAAACTTGCAGAAAAGGCATTCTCATTCTCTCCACAGGTACTTGTTGAGAAGTCTCTCAAGGGTTGGAAGGAGATTGAGTATGAGGTTGTGCGTGACCGTTACGACAACTGTATCACAGTTTGTAACATGGAGAACTTCGACCCACTCGGCATCCATACTGGTGAGTCTATCGTTATCGCTCCTTCACAGACACTCACAAACTCAGAATATCATAAGCTCCGTGCTCTCGCAATCAAGATCATCCGTCACATCGGTATCGTGGGTGAGTGTAACGTGCAGTATGCTTTCGACCCTCAGTCTGAGGATTATCGCGTAATCGAGGTTAATGCTCGTCTTAGCCGTTCTTCTGCCCTTGCTTCAAAGGCAACAGGTTATCCTCTTGCTTTCGTAGCTGCAAAGCTCGGTATGGGATATGGTCTCTTCGAACTGAAGAACTCCGTTACAAAGACAACAAGTGCATTCTTCGAGCCTGCCCTTGACTATGTTGTATGTAAGATTCCACGCTGGGACCTCTCTAAGTTCCGTGGCGTAGATAAGGAACTCGGTTCTTCTATGAAGTCCGTAGGTGAGGTTATGGCTATCGGTCGTAACTTCGAGGAAGCTATCCAGAAGGGTCTCCGTATGATCGGACAGGGTATGCACGGATTCGTTGAGAACAAGGAACTTGAAGTTCCAGACATCAAGGAAGCTCTCCATGCTCCAACAGATAAGCGTATCTTCGTCATTGCAAAGGCAATGCAGAGAAAGATATACAGCGTTGACGAGATCCACGAGATAACAAAGATCGACAAGTGGTTCCTTGACAAGCTCCGTCACATCGTTGACATCGACGATGAGCTTCGCAAGTGTACCTCTATCAACGTACTTAGCAAGGAACTTCTCCGTACTGCAAAGGTCTATGGCTATACCGACTTCCAGATTGCCCGTGCAGTAGGTCTTGAGAAGGAACTTGGCAACATGCACAAGGCTACCCTTGCTGTTCGTGCACTCCGTAAGAGCTACGGCATCGTTCCTTTCGTTAAGCAGATCGACACACTTGCTGCTGAGTATCCAGCACAGACCAACTATCTGTACCTCACATACGCAGGTGTTGCCCACGATATCAAGTTCGAGAAGGATAAGAACTCAATCGTAGTTCTCGGTTCTGGTGCTTACCGTATCGGTTCTTCTGTAGAGTTCGACTGGTGTGGTGTTCAGGCACTCAACACTATCCGCAAGCAGGGCTATCGCTCAGTTATGATTAACTACAACCCGGAGACAGTATCTACCGATTATGATATGTGTGACCGTCTCTACTTTGATGAGTTGACATTCGAGCGCGTTATGGATATCATCGACCTAGAGACTCCTCACGGTGTCATCGTTTCTACTGGTGGTCAGATTCCAAACAACCTTGCTATGAAGCTCGATGCACAGAACGTGCCAATCCTCGGTACTACAGCCAAGGATATCGACAACTGTGAGGATCGTGACCAGTTCTCTTCAATGCTCGACCGTATCGGCGTTGCTCAGCCAGAATGGGCTGCCCTCACATCTATGGATGACATGAACGCATTCATCGACCGTGTAGGTTTCCCTGTCCTCGTCCGTCCTTCTTACGTGCTTTCTGGTGCTGCTATGAACGTATGTTCTAACCGCGAGGAGCTTGAGAAATTCCTTCAGCTTGCAGCTAACATCTCTCAGGAGCACCCTGTTGTAGTAAGTAAGTTCATCGAGCACGCCAAGGAGATTGACTTCGACGGTGTTGCAAAGGATGGTGAGATTATCGCATACGCTATTTCTGAGCACGTTGAGTTTGCGGGTGTTCACTCTGGTGATGCTACCTTGCAGTTCCCACCTCAGAAGCTCTATGTCGAGACAGTTCGTCGTATCAAGCGTATCTCGAAGCAGATTGCAAAGGAACTTCATATCTCTGGTCCATTCAACTGCCAGTACATGGCTAAGGATAACGACATCCTCGTTATTGAGACCAACCTCCGTGCATCACGCTCATTCCCATTCGTAAGTAAGGTGTTGAAGTTCAACCTCATCGACCTTGCAACAAAGATTATGCTTGGTGTTCCATTCGAGAAGCCAAACAAGAACCTCTTCGACCTTGACTATGTTGGTATCAAGGCAAGTCAGTTCTCATTCAACCGTCTTCAGAAAGCAGACCCTGTTCTCGGTGTTGATATGGCTTCTACTGGTGAGGTTGGATGTATCGGCGACGACACTTCATGCGCACTTCTCAAGAGCATGCTGTCTGTCGGTCTTCGTATTCCAAAGAAGACAATCCTTCTCTCTACTGGTGATGCTAAGCAGAAGGCAGAGATGCTTGATGCTGCAAAGGAACTCTTCAAGAATGGATATGAGCTTTTTGCGACTGGCGGTACCTACAAGTACCTCACAGAACAGGGCATCAACTGTAAGGAGGTGTTCTGGCCTTCAGAGGACAAGCAGCCACAGGCTCTTGATATGCTCCGCAACAAGGAGATTGACATGGTTGTGAACATTCCGAAGAACCATTCTGTTAGCGAGCTTAGCAACGGCTACAAGATCCGTCGTGCTGCTATCGACCTCAACGTGCCATTGCTCACAAACTCACGTCTGGCATCTGCATTCATCCATGCATTCTGCACAATGACTCTTGATGACATCAACATCAGGTCTTGGCAGGAATATAAATAAACCTAACCAAACCTTCCCAAAAGGTAGTCCGATGTTGATAACATCGGAGTATGTGACCTAATGTTAGATATATTGCCGCTTATGAAAGTTCGTTATGAGCTATTCATAAGCGGCATTTTTATTCCGCAATTACAAGATAAGCGGGCTGAAAGCCCAATAAGCTCATAGCCTAGGGCATCGCCCTAGGTGGATGTATGTTGGTAATTTCGCCCTGTAGGGGCAAAAGCATTATTATATTAGTGCTTTTGCCCCTTCAGGGCGTTATCTCGTAATTGCGTATGATCATTATTTATGTATTTACGCAAATTTCCGTGGAAAGATGCGATTATTCCGAAAAAAAATCGTACATTTGCAGTCAAACTAACATAAAATAGAATAATTTTAAATCTAACAACGAAATGAAACAATTCAACGATCCTGATTTCCTTCTCGAAAACGAGACTGCGAAAGACTTGTATCACAACCATGCTGAGAAGATGCCTATCATCGACTATCACTGTCACCTAAGCCCACAGATGGTAGCCGAGAACAAGAAGTTTGACTCTATCGCTCAGATATGGCTCATGGGCGACCACTACAAGTGGCGTGCCATGCGCTCTAACGGCATCGCTGAGAAATACTGCACAGGCAAGGACACTTCCGACTGGGAGAAGTTCGAGAAATGGGCAGAAACCGTTCCTTATACTTTCCGTAACCCTCTCTATCATTGGACTCACCTCGAGCTCAAGACCGCTTTCGGTATTGAAAAGCGCCTGAATCCAGAGACCGCTCGCGAGATATTCGACAACTGTAACGAGCAGATAAAGAATGATCCTAAGTTCTGTCCTCGTGGAATGATGGAGCACTATAACGTAAAGGTTGTATGTACTACCGACGACCCTGCCGACTCTCTTGAGTGGCACAAGATCGTGAAGGATGATCCAACGGCAAAGACTCGTATGCTCCCTACATGGCGTCCTGATGCTGCCATGAACATCGAGGTTCCTACATGGGCTGCCTATATCAAGAAACTCTCTGCTGTTGCCGAGACAGAGATATGCTGTTTTGCTTCACTCAACGCAGCTCTTCAGAAGCGTCACGACTTCTTCGCATCAATGGGTTGTAAGCTCTCCGACCACGGTATTGAGGAGTTCTACGACGAGCCATACACAGAGGCTGAGATCAACGCTATCATGAAGAAGGCTCTCGCTGGCGAGACTATCACCAAGCAGGAGGAGCGCAAGTACAAGCACGCTTATATGTACGAGCAGGGCAAGATGGACTATGCTTCTGGCTGGACACAGCAGTATCACTATGGTGCTATCCGTAACAACAACTCAAAGATGTTCGCTCAGCTCGGTCCTGATACCGGTTTCGACTCTATCGGCGAGTTTAATACAGCTAAGGCGATGTCACATTTCCTTGATGAGCTTAACTCTAACGGCACACTTGCAAAGACCATCCTCTACAACCTCAACCCATGTGCAAACGAGGTTATCGCAACTATGCTTGGTAACTTCCAGGACGGTAGCGTAGCAGGTAAGATACAGTTCGGTTCTGGCTGGTGGTTCCTTGACCAGAAGGACGGTATGGAGAAGCAGATGAACGCCCTCTCAGTACTCGGTCTTCTCAGTCGTTTCGTAGGTATGCTGACCGACTCACGCTCATTCCTCTCCTACCCTCGTCACGAGTACTTCCGTCGTACTCTCTGCAACCTCGTAGGTAAGGACATCGAGAATGGTCTCATCCCATTCACTGGCTATGAGGAGAAGCGTGTCCGCCAAATGATTGAGGATATCAGTTACAACAACGCGAAGAACTACTTCAATTTCTAAATAGTTCATAGAGCATAGTTCATAGTGCATAGTTGGTGGCGAACGCTAACTATGAACTATGAATTATGAACTATGAACTAAAATAGACTATAAATTTTTAGACGATTACATAAAAATCAAATTCTCTTTTAAGTTTATGACGAGAAATATTTGTTTTTTATGAAAAATAATTTATCTTTGCAGACGAATTAAGATTATCAACTAATTTCACTAACATAAACTAAAATGAAAAGAAAAATCTTAGCATCGTTGCTTGCATTTTGCGCTATGGCAAGTCAGGCACAAGAAACTAAAAATTCAAACTCTGCCCCTCTTGATTCTATTATCATAGAAGGTGTTGTCAAAAACATTCCTGATGGCACACACATTCAAATCACACGATACGAAACAAAAGACGCCATTGTAAAAGATGGTAAATTCCGCATAGCACTTCTTCCACAACAGGAAGAAAAAATTTACGCTCTTCGTTATCAACACAGTCATCTATCTATATATGCGAAACCTGGAATGAAAATCAAGGTAAAAGGAGATGATGCCACTTTCGTTAACTATTGGTTTGTAGAAAGTGACCACTTTGATCAGAAAGAAAATAATGCCTATAATCAGTTCGTTAAGGATAAACTACCGGACTACTATGAACTGGAGAATAAGGCATTTCTGGCAAACGGAAGACGTCTTGATGCGTCATTAACACAGGAGAAGCGCGATAAAGCAACTCAAGAGGAGAACATATCACTTCCACAACTCTTAGCTTTTAGAAAAGAAAAGTACAATACTGCGATGCTTGATTTCATGAAGGACAGACCTTTCAGTAAGCGAATGATTGAGGAACTAAGGATGATAGCTACCTACGATCAAACCCCTGCTATCGTAGAGAAAGCGCGTGAGGTTTTCAAGAAAATCCCAGAGGAGGCTATGAATGAGCGATTTGTAAAAGATATAAAAGTAAGACTATATGCCGACCAAGTGAAAGTGGGAGGACAAATGAAAGACTTTACCCTCTTTGACCGTAAAGGCAACAAACATAAGCTTAGTGAGTTCAAAGGGAAATACACAATATTGGAATTTACCTTCGTTGGATGTGGTGGTTGCATGTTTATAAAGCCATACCTTGAGGAATTTTACAAGCGCAATAAGGACAAGGCTGAAATTATCGCAATTTATAATGACACAGAAAAGAATTGGATGGAAGAAGGACAAGAACACAAGGTAAGCTATCATGAATGGAATGACCATGCACGTTCTGCAGAGCCTGTTGCAGCCTATGGCGCAACTGTATTCCCAACCTTTGTTATCATAGATCCTAATGGAAAGATTCTTGAAATGCCAGCTGGTTCAAGCGGTTTCTTAAATGTATTCAAATACATTCCTGATGCAGAACTTGAGAAGAAGCTAAAAGAAGCCATCAAATCATAAGCATGGATTTGTCCTCGCGCCAGATACAAGAAAATCTTTCATATCTTTCATTTCTCGAAAGATATTTCCCAAAGAAATCTGGCTTCTAGGCATAAATAAAGTATTTGTGGTGGGGGGTAAGTCCAAGTACCCCTACCCTTTTTTTAATATGAAAGTGTGAAAGAATGAAAGATTTCAGTAAGACAAATCACAAGAAAAACTTTCTTTCATTCTTTCATTTCTAAACAATATAACACCCAAAACTTCGGGCTTCAGGTCATAAATATATATTATTATTTAATAATATATATTTATGAGTTTTTTTAGCCCCAGACATCCCCCCCTTTAAAAAAATATGAAAGAAAGAAAGTATGAAAGATTTCCGGGAAAGTGGCAGGTTGTCATTTTGCGCAATCAAAAGTTTTTCTGACGATTTTTTGTGTTTTCCCTTCAAAAGATTTGCACAAATAAATAAAATTGCATATCTTTGCATCAGGTAATGCGTATTGGGTGTGGTGGAGATCACAAGGTTAAGTGCAGGTCCGCTTCTCCTTCGCTTCAAGTCCGTTTCAAGTCCGATCCCTATATCGGAGATACAAGCCCTATGATAGGGAGCTATGCAAGATAGTTCTGCAGGCTATTGAGCAAGAAAAAAGGGGCTATCAAGATATACAAGCAATAACACAATAAAACAACAGTTTTTGCGTTATTATACAATAAAAAACTAATCTGTAAGAACAAGACTATGAAAAGACTTTATGTAATCATAATACTATGTGCGGGATGTATTTCCATGTTCGCTCAAGGAATGAATGGCGTTGACAAACAGACAAAGAAATATCTGGAAACTGCCGAGAAGTATATAGAAGATTTCCATTGCGACTCTATTGTAAAGGCATACTCAGTATTCAACGTGTTCAGAAAGAATGAATACAAGAATAAGAAGTTTGACAAGATTCCGTCATTAGCAGAACTGGAACCGCTTCTGAACTTTAAGCATTCTGTGATTGACTATGTTTTGGTAAAGACAACGGACAACAAGATATGGGCGCTGATAGGCAAATACAAGGATATGGAAGCTTATGCCTATATAAAAAACAACGAGAAGGACCGTGCATTCTTCGAGTTTCTTGAGATCGTTAAACCCGATAAGATTTACTCTCTCTTTGGCAAGGGGTATCTCGTTTTCGAGAAGGATGGCAAACGAAACCTATACAACAGGAAGCGCCAGATTAGTGACCTGCCTGACATGTATGAGGAGTTCAAATACGACCTTGACCATTTCAATCACTACGACTTCCCAAGAGACCGGCATACGCCGTTAATGATAGACTATAGTAAGGATTGATATTTGAATGAATAAGAATCACATGACATTGAAAAGGTGGTCTATTACGACCTTGCTTTGTATTGTCTGGGCATCTACATTCGCGCAAGGTGTTTGTGGACATCCCAAGGCAGAACGCCTATTGATGAGGGAGGCAGAAGTGGAAATAGACGGTTTCTTCTGCGACTCTGTGGTGGCTGAATATCCCATCTATACGGATGCAGAGCACACGGAACTTGATGCTGTCTTGGTAAAGACAAGCGATGGCGTAGTGTGGTATCTATCAGAAAAAGGAGAAAACAAGGATGAGTTTTCCTACAAGAAAAACTCGGAAAAAGATGTCGAGCTATTCAAACAATTAGAAAGCATCAAGCCTGACAATATTTATATTCTTCCCCAAGAACCACAATTCATCGTTATAGAAAAGGACGGGAAGAAGCAGAAAATTAAAAGGTAAGGAACAAAAGATTATTCTTCCAGAAATCTTTCATTCTTTCTTACTTTCATATTTTTTAAAGGGTATAGTTATGAGGGCTGTAAGCCCGCCACCTAAAAGAATAAAAATAGTGTAAAGTAAAAAGTGTAAAGTGTAATGTAGATAGATAAATCTGGAAACACCCAGACAAACTACATTACTCTTTACACTTTTTACTTTACACTAAATCCGAGATTTACCAAGCGAAGAGAGGATAGTTCTTCATCTTAGCATTAACCTCACCACGAACCTTAGCGATTACAGCCTCGTTCTCTGGATCGTTGAGAACCTCCTCAATCCAAGCTGCAATCTGAATCATCAGATCCTCCTTAGCACCACGAGTTGTGATAGCTGGAGTTCCGAGACGGATACCTGATGTCTGGAATGCAGAACGAGAGTCGAATGGTACCATGTTCTTGTTAACTGTGATGTCAGCAGCAACGAGAGCGTTCTCAGCAACCTTACCAGTAAGATCTGGGTACTTAGAACGAAGGTCAACAAGCATAGAGTGGTTGTCTGTACCGCCAGATACAATCATGAAGCCACGCTTTGTGAGCTCATCAGCGAGAACAGCAGCGTTCTTCTTGATCTGAGTAGCATACTCCTTCCACTCTGGCTTGAGGCACTCACCGAAGGCAACAGCCTTAGCAGCGATAACGTGCTCAAGAGGACCACCCTGCTGACCTGGGAATACAGCTGAGTTGAGGAGCTGTGACATCTTCTTAACAACACCCTTAGGAGTTGTGTAGCCCCATGGGTTGTCGAAGTCCTTACCGAGAAGGATAAGACCACCACGAGGACCACGGAGAGTCTTGTGAGTTGTTGTTGTAACGATGTGAGCGTACTTAACAGGGTTGTCGAGCAGACCTGCTGCGATAAGACCTGCTGGGTGAGCCATATCAATCATGAGAAGAGCACCTACCTCATCAGCAATCTTACGCATACGAGCGTAATCCCACTCACGGCTGTAAGCAGAACCACCACCGATGATGAGCTTTGGCTTGTGCTCCTTAGCGAGCTTCTCCATCTCGTCGTAGTCAACACGACCAGTCTCCTTGTTAAGGTTGTAACCTACAGGCTTGTAGAGGATACCGGATGTGTTAACGAGTGAACCGTGAGAGAGGTGACCACCGTGATCAAGGTTAAGGCCCATGAATACGTCACCTGGCTGAAGAACAGCGAGGAGAACGGCTGCGTTAGCCTGAGCACCTGAGTGAGGCTGTACGTTAGCATACTCAGCACCGAAGAGCTTACATGCACGATCGATAGCAAGCTGCTCAATCTGGTCAACAACCTGACAACCGCCATAGTAACGCTTGCCTGGATAACCCTCAGCATACTTGTTTGTGCAATAACTTCCCATAGCCTCCATCACCTGATCGCTGACGAAGTTCTCTGAGGCGATAAGCTCGATTCCCTTGAGCTGACGCTGGTGCTCCTGCTCAATGAGGTCAAAAATCTTCTGGTCTCTTTCCATAATTTTAAAGATTTGTTTTAGGCCTCTCCCCCCGCCCTCTCCCGTAGAGAGGGAGCCGGAATGCGAAAGGCATGTTAATATTTAATTTAAATTCTTTTCATAAACCTAACCAAGCCTTCTAATTGTACATTGTACATGGTAAATTGTACATGGTACATGCCTTTATCTCAAATACATGAAATATACGTAGGCAAGTATTGCCACGACAATCAAGCCGACAATTGCACGTATCATACAACTCACCACCTTCTTGACGATGAATATGCCGATGATGATGACGATAAGGCACGCTATGTAATATCCAAAGTTACTCATATAAGCCGAACCAAGCCTTCCCAAAGGGAAGGATGTTTTATTGCATTTATCCCTATTTCGGGAATTACTATTCATTATCGCTACCTCCATAATTAGAATTACTATCTAAAATCCCTCCCCCTCGGGGGAGATGGAGGGGGGCCTCTACTTAAACAGCGACCTGAACTGTGCTGGAATTGGTGTCTCGAACTCCATTGGCTTGCCCGTTACCGGATGGTAGAAGCAGAGCACGTATGCATGGAGACAGAGCCTGTGAAGCGGATCATCACCATTGCCATACTTTATATCGCCACATATAGGATGCCCCATATCCGAGGTATGAACACGTATCTGGTTCTTACGGCCAGTCTCAAGACGGAACTCAACAAGCGAATGCTCAGTAGTGCGCTTGAGTGTATGGAAATGTGTTACGGCATACTTTCCACCATTATCCACAGGAGAAGAGTATGTAATGTATGCGGCATTGTCCTTCAGCCAATTTGCTATCGTACCCTCATCTTCCTCCATCTCACCACTCACAACAGCCACATAGCGACGGTCGAACACAGTTCCATGCCAGTCGCGCTCAAGTAGCTGTTCTGTCTGCATGTCCTTTGCGTAAATCATAAGTCCGCTGGTATCGCGGTCAAGACGATGTACCACATGGGCGGTACACTTCTGACGTGTACGTTTGAAATAGTCGTCGAGCACGCTCTTCACATTCAGCGAACTATGTCCGGCAGCCATAGAGAGAATGCCAATCTTCTTCTCTATCACAACTAGCCAGCGATCCTCATATACGATGTTCACATAACGGCTCTTGAACGTATCGTTCTTTTTCGACTTGCTGACGCTCACCTTCATTCCTGGCTTGAGAGGGAAGTCAAACTGGGTGACCTGCTTTCCGTCAACCTTGATGCCATGTCCCTGAAGGATAGCTTTTATCTTTGTCTTTGAACCAGGAAGAGCAGATAGCATCCATTCGAGAAGCGGAGCTTCCCGATCTATTACATAGTGATCGTATTGATTTCTTTTAGAATCGTACATTAATTATCCCTGACTTGCTTTAGCTTGGTGAGCTTTGCGAAAAATAAGGTTGATAAAATCATCCTTCATCCGTTCATTGAAGTTGCAAAATTACGAGAAAAATCCGAGAAAACCAAATGAAAAGTGGAACAAAACTTGATTTTTGCCGAAATTAGTCAAAATTCCGAACAAAAACTTGTAAAAACGAAAAGATTGTATTAATTTTGCAATTGGTTTATTAGACAAAGCCAATGGCAAAAGGCCAAGTGCTAAAAGCCAGAAGCTTTATGATTAAAGACTAAAAAATCAAGAGGCCCCGGGCATCTCAATAGGCCTGGGGATTTATTTGTGTTTGTGTTGTTGTTCCCCTTCGTTGTGAAACGAGGGGGAATTTTTAAGAAACAGCCCCTCCATCCCCTCGAGGGGGGAGTATTTTATATACAACAATACTATCAAAAAGCCCTCCCCTCGGGGAGATGGAGGGGGCCTTTGTTATGCTTATGCAAAAGGAAAAGCTTTGGAACAAGAACTACAATAAAGTGATGATAACAAACTTCACGCTGTTCTTCTCGTTCTATCTTATAACACCACTATTGCCTCTCTATCTTAGCGAGACATTCTCAGCCTCAAAGGACACTATCGGACTTGTCCTTTCAGGCTATACTCTCGTTGCCCTTATCGTCCGACTTTTCAGCGGCTATATGGTGGATAACTTTGCCAGAAAGACCGTGCTTCTCATCGTACTCTTCGTCTATTTCATCTTCTTCGGAAGCTATCTTATAGCGGGGAGTCTACTTGTATTCGCCATTTTCAGAACACTTCACGGAGGTCCATTCGGAGCTACTACAGTAGCAAACTCCACTATGGCTATTGATGTTCTTCCAGCCTCACGTCGCAACGAGGGCATAGGATTCTACGGAGTGAGCAATAACCTAGCATCTGCCATAGCTCCGACAATAGGCCTCTTCATCTACACACATACACACAACTTCCAACTCATGTTCTGGCTTGCCTTCATTATTGCAGGCATAGGATTCGTGAACACATATACGCTTGACGTTAAGAACGAAAGGCCAAAGGATAGAATCAAGTTCAAATTTTCACTCGACCGCTTCTTCCTTCTTCGCGGATGGTTTCTTGCCATAAACATCTGCCTATTCGGTTTCTGCTGGGGTGTGTTAAGCAACTACCTTGCAATCTACGGCAAGGAGCATTTAGGCATAACAAGCGGTACGGGAACATATTTTCTCCTTCTCTCAATAGGTCTTATAGTCTCTCGTTTTCAGGGAAACAAGGCTCTTCGTCAGGGAAAACTCACGCATAATGCGATGGAAGGAATCGTGCTATCAACCTTCGGTTTTGGAATATTCATCGCAGGACCTTTCCTCCTCGGACTTCTCTCTTGCGATGCAGACCTAAACTATATTCCATACTATGCCTCCGCAATACTCATCGGCTTTGGCAACGGACACATGTGGCCAGCCTTTCAGAATATGATTATCGCTATTGCGCATCATAACGAGAGAGGAACAGCCAATAGCACAATCCTCACTTCATGGGATTTGGGCTTAGGCTTAGGCATACTTCTCGGAGGAATAATAGCAGAGTATATGGGCTATGATGCTATGTTCTGGGTAATGGCAGGAGTACACATCATCGGCCTTGCCATGTATGTATTTACCACGCAAGGCAGATTCTTGGAAAAGCAGAAGCAGTTCAGATAACGGACATCAAAGAACATAATCCTATGAATAATAGAAAGAACATATTGCCGTTCATACTGGGCTTGTGTCTGTCAATCCCGACACATGCTCAGAATAATTGTCTTGGAAGTGTAAAAAGCCTTTATGACAGGTTTATCTCTACAAATAAGCTTGTTATAACAGGGAATGGAAATGAGGGCTATACCTACAAGATGCTTTTTCAAGGTAAGAGCAAAGACGTGGTTCTTGATGCTCTAAACAAAGCGGAAACATTTTACTATGGAGGTGTTCTTGATTCTATGGTTGTGCTTAACCTTGGTGATAAGGGACTTTACTTTAGAGTATCTACCGAAGGGCAGAAATACGACTATACCGACATTTTAGATATTTTTGATTCCAATGGTCGTAATCTTCTTTCTGATACAAGTACTGCGACCATGCAATTTGCAGGAGTGATAGATGATCCTGACGGTTTTGTAAATGTAAGGGATATGCCATCTGTAAATTCAAAGGTTGTAGAGAAGATCAAGAAAGATGAACTATTCTTCTACACTCCTATTTGGGGCACAAACTGGTGCAAGGTGGAAGTGATACATTTCAAGAAGCCTCTTGAGGATTATGACGAGGGCGAGGATGAATCAAAGCATGAAGATTTAGAATACGAAACACATTTTGTGGGATACATTCATAAAAGCAGGATTATGCCTTTCGAAAAATGTTCCCGTAAAATCCAAAGAAGAATAGAACATTTATTCTTCTGTTAGACTATCTTTAGAATTGATAATAATAAGCAACAAGTTGCTTTTAACTGACAATAATTACCAATCTACGCAATCTTTTTCCATAATTATTCATTTTTTATTGGGTAAAGATTGGTAAGATTGGTAATTATTGTCAGTTCAAGCACCAAAGGTGCGAATTCGTTACCTCACAGCCTTACAGATGTTTACTATGCCATAGCCGTATTCATCACGTCCTAAGGCATCAACAACCTCCTTGGAAGTTGCAGAAGGATTGGCTGCAAGATATTTGTTTACGGCATCTATTTTCTTCTGTTCAAAGAGATGATTAAGAGGGAGTTTACCACTAATAACAGAAGGCAACAGATAGCTATAAACAGTACTTTCGACAACTCCCATTTCCTTGGCAATATCCTCCACAAGCTTGCCGTCAAGATACATAACAAGAGCTTTCTCTTGCTTCATCTCCATTGTCACCTTCGGTTTCTTGTCCTTCTTTTCCTTTTTCTCCTTCTTCTCTTTTTTCTCTTTCTTTTCTTCTTTCACATCATCATCATCAAGGGCAAGTGAAATCTTTGCCTTTGCCTGAAGGTAAGGCTGTAGCATAAGTCCGTTGTGAGCCACATAATGAAGTAGCTGTATCTTGAACTTTACAAGGTCGTTAAAGTTCTGAGTAAGGTTGTCCACACGTTCCTTAACAGCCTTATTATTAGTGGCAAGAGCTGTCTTTGTGAGAAGCGTGAAGGTATCGCAAAGCTGTTGTTCGAAATACTCAGCACCTTTTCTCAGACGCTCCTGAAGCAACTCCGAGTTCTGATAATCAGCCTCCGAGAGAACGATATTCTGATACTGGTTATGGAACTTCATCGCCACATCCTCAACCTTCTGCTTGAACGATTCTGAAGACTCTACCCAAGCATTATACTGCTTGTTTGCAGAAGAATAGAAATGTTCGCGCATAAGGCGAACCATATCGCCATAGCCAAACTTTATCTGTGCAAAAGAGAACAAATCTTCTATTGTCCTCAGAAGATAGTGCCTCTGCATCTGATCGAGTTTCTGTTCGTCAGGAGATTTATGTCTTGGATCTTCCTGAAACGTCTCTACGGTCTTATCATTTATGATAGCATACTGAGGTATAGGGGCGGCAAGTACCATACCCTCTAAGGACTTACAACGAGAGAGAGCCACGTATGTCTGACCATGCGCAAAACTATGCTGCACGTCGATAATTGCATGTTCGAAGGTGAGTCCCTGCGACTTATGTACGGTTATCGCCCAAGCCGTCTTCAAAGGATATTGCGTGAATGTTCCGACAACAGTCTCATGTATCTCTTTCGTCTTCTCGTCAAGCTCATATTTCATGTTCTGCCACTCCTCCGGAGTAACATCAATAACTTCCGACTGACCAGAAGGACGCACTTGTATGTGGTCGTCATCAATATCGACAATCTCACCAATCATGCCGTTGTAATACTTCTTATCAGACGATGAATCATTCTTTATGAACATCACCTGAGCTCCAAGTTTCAACGTTAGAGTCTTATCCGTAGGGAACGACAATTCGGGGAAATCCTTCCAGATAGTTGCATCATAATGATAGGCAGGAGTTGAGAGCGCATCAAGTTCTTTCTGATTGATATTGTCAGCCTGAACATTATGCGTTACAAGCCTTATGTAGCCCTCCTGTTTCGGAGGATTAAACCCGGCAATACAACGTTGGTTGAGCGTATTTAATGTCTCAGCATCAGCAGTATTTGTACGCACCTTATTTAGAAGACTGACAAACAAAGGATCACTCTGGCGATATACATGCTGAAGCTCTACGGTTACGAAATCCGTCTGTTGAAGGGCTTTACTTGAGAAAAAATAAGGCGTTTCATAATAAGGACGAAGCATAGCCCATTCATCCTCACGAGCCACAGGAGCCAACTGTTGCATATCGCCAATCATCAGCATCTGCACCCCACCAAAGGCACGGTTCTTATCGCGATATTGTCTAAGAACAGAATCGATAGCATCAAGCAAGTCTGCCCTTACCATAGAAATCTCGTCGATAACCACGAGGTCAACAGAACGGATAAGCCTCAGCTTCTGCCTACGGAAAGCATATCGTTTGTTGTTACCATACTGAGTACCAGGAATCTGCGGTCCGAAAGGCAACTGGAAGAAGGAGTGTATTGTAACGCCCTCGGCATTTATGGCAGCAATACCCGTAGGAGCCACCACAATCATACGCTTAGGCACTTTCCTACGCAGTTCTCGAAGGAAAGTCGTCTTACCTGTTCCTGCCTTTCCCGTCAGAAACAAGTGCGTATCAGTATTAGCTATGATATTCCAAGCTAGTTGAAGTTCAGGATTGGGGCCTCTCCCCCCGCCCTCCCCCGTAGGGAGGGAGCCGGAAGGCGAAAGGGAAATATTATTATTTTTAATATTAGTCATTTTAATTAGTCCGTTGGTTCTCCGGCTCCCTCCCTACGAGGGAAGTCCGATGTTGATAACATCGGAGTATGTGTCAGGAGCGGGGGGGAGAGGCCGCTTTTACATCGAATACGAGAATCCGAGCGACAGATACTCCTTAATCTGCCAATAGCTGTGGTTAGGCATCTTCTGCACACCATCGTCAAAGCGAGGATAGAGGAACACCTGAGCAGAGATGTATCTGCTGAAAGCGAATGAGAAGGTATTCTCCCACTCTATCACAGCTCTTGAGTATGTGGTATAGGCATAGAGACGAGTACCCCACTTGAACTTATCCGTAGGAGCCCACGTTATGTTTGCGGTAAACTGAGAACCCCAGTCGTTCATGCCGTGATGTCCTTCTGGAAGACCATAACGGGTGGCAAGAGCCAGACGAGACACATGCTTGAAGTTATGAGCCAAAGGCGCTATGTGAAGAGAACCTGTAAGCTTCCTGTTGTATGCCTCGATGTTATAATCCATACCGACTGAGAAGTTCAACTCGAAAGGAGAGAAGAAATCAGAATAGACCATAGGGTCGTTGCTCTTATAGCCTCTAACGAACTGCGAGGTAGCAAGAATCTGGAATGTATAGTACCACTTCTTTGTTGCCTGCAAACCAAGCTTACCTGTATAACGCAGGAGGTCGGAGGTGGTCTTCAGCTTATGAAGGGTATCTGACGGAGAATTCTGAATACCCAACTTCATCTCAAGCATATTATCCCACTTTATCTTCTGCTGATTGTTATAGTTGTATCGCAAGACAACATTAGCCACAGCCGAGAGGTTGTCGTCACCACTCTTATACCAGTTTCTTGAGAAATGGCTCTGCATGAACTGAAGGTTATAATCACCAGAGAACTTCCAGAAGTTTGGCTTGAATATCTCCAGACTTACAGGAGAATCAGGTGCCAATGCCGTCTCATTCTCGAATGACTCCTCACGAGCAACCTCCACCTTTCTCTGTACAGGAACGGTTGGAGCTGACTCAGCCGCAGATGCCACCTTGTGCAACTTACAAGCCGTTGTCTCAATAAGTTCCGGATGCTTCAAATAGTTCTGCATTAGGATGTTATTGATAGTATTATCAGAAGACCCATTTTCCATCACGCTTTGCACAACGTCAGGATAAAAGGTCATAGGAGCAAACAATCGGAAGAACTGCCCATTAACATTACTGCTTCTGAGAGAATCAAGCGAGCGCTGCAAGGAGTCAATACGAGCCTTGCAGATAGCCAGGGAGTCCATATAATGTTGTAACTGTGCATTGACTGAGATAGCCACGAACAACGTCATTACAATGCAAACAAGTTTCTTTGTCATAAATTATGTACTTGTATGTGTGGAAATTAGATGCAAAGTTACAAAAAGAATCCGCAATATGCAAATGTTTGGCGATTTTTTTCTATATGAAGCCGCTCGGCTTGTTTTGCAACAATAATTTATGCCGAAGAATTGCCAACGTTTCTCCTCCGTTCTACCTCCGTTGTAAGTCCGTTGTAACTCCGCTCTACCTTCGCTCTTCCTCCGTTACTGCTCCATCGCTTGTCCATCGCTGCTCCATCGCTGCTCCATCGTTTCGATGGACAATCGATGGATTATCGATGGATTACTGATGGATTATCTTAGGAGGAAGAGCATTAATACAATAGTGCGTTAGCCTTGAAAAATGCAGATTAAAAAACAATCCTCTTTCTAAATTTGCGAAACAAGGTGTTTGGCATCAAAGCCGAACACCTTTATTTTTGCGTTTACACATGTTTTATGGTCGATTTTTCGTACATTATTATAAAATATCTCATAAAAAATGATTATTTTTTCTTGATGTGAAAAATTTTATGTAACTTTGCAACTTGTTTTGAGGATAAACAAATAATTAACAACACTTAAATACACAAACATCGTGGCAGATACAAAGTACATCTTCGTGACGGGCGGCGTGGTTTCGTCCCTCGGTAAAGGTATCATTTCGTCTTCAATCGGTAAGTTGCTGCAAGCTCGCGGCTACAAGATCACGATTCAGAAGTTCGATCCGTACATCAACATCGACCCCGGTACCCTCAACCCTTACGAGCACGGAGAGTGCTACGTGACCGCTGACGGTATGGAGACCGACCTTGACCTCGGTCACTACGAGCGATTCACAGGCATACAGACAACCCGCGCCAACTCTATGACCACGGGTCGTATATACAAGTCTGTCATCGACAAGGAGCGCAGAGGCGACTACCTCGGCAAGACCATACAGGTGGTGCCTCACATCACCGATGAGATTAAGCGTTGCATAATGTATCTCGGCACAAAGGGACAGTACGACTTCGTAATCACGGAGATTGGCGGTACGATAGGCGACATAGAGAGCGCTCCGTTCCTTGAGGCTATACGTCAGCTCCGCTGGGAGATGGGACGTAACGCCATCAACATTCACCTCACATACGTGCCCTATCTCAAGGCAGCTGGCGAGTTGAAGACAAAGCCTACTCAGCATTCCGTAAAGGAGTTGCAGTCGGTAGGTATTCAGCCAGACATCCTCGTTCTCCGCACGGAGAAGCACCTCTCCGACGGCTTGCGCATGAAGGTGGCATCCTTCTGTAACGTGGATTTGGAATGCGTGGTTCAGTCAGAAGACCTCCCAAGCATCTACGAGGTTCCGGTAAGTATGCAGCAACAGGGACTTGACGCTGCAATCCTCCGCAAGCTCGGAATACCAGTTGGCGAGACCCCGGCTCTCGGTCCTTGGAAAGCATATCTCGAGCGTCGTCGCAACGCAAAGGAAGAGGTGCATATCGGTCTTGTGGGCAAATACGACCTTCAGGACGCTTACAAGTCAATACGCGAGTCTCTGCTCCATGCAGGTGTGTATAACGACCGCAAGACGGTTATCACCTACATCAACTCCGAACTTATCACAAAGGAGAACGTAGCAGAGAAACTTGCCGGTCAGGATGGTATCCTCATCTGCCCGGGCTTCGGTCACAGAGGCATAGAGGGCAAGATAATCGCAGCTCAATATACCCGTGAGCATGACATTCCGACATTCGGTATCTGTCTTGGTATGCAGATGATGGTTATCGAGTTCGCACGAAACGTACTCGGTTACAAGGATGCCAACTCACGCGAGATGGACGAGAAGACAACCCATAACGTTATCGACATTATGGAGGATCAGAAGAACATCTCAAACATGGGTGGTACTATGCGTCTTGGAGCATACGAGTGTGTACTCCGTCAGGGCAGCCGCACTCAGGCTATCTACAACGCAGAGGAAATCAAGGAACGTCACCGTCACCGCTACGAGTTCAACAACAAATATATAAAGGAATACGAGCAGAACGGTATGCAATGTGTAGGTCGTAACCCAGAGTCAGACCTCATAGAGATTGTTGAGATACCAGAGCTCAAGTGGTACATCGGAACACAGTTCCACCCAGAGTACCAGAGCACAGTACTCAAACCACATCCGCTGTTCCTTGACTTTGTCAAAACATGCATAAACAAATAAAACTATAAATGGATAAAAACACTATCACAGGCTTTGTACTCATAGCCGCCGTCCTTTTCGGTTTCAGCTGGTTCAGCCGTCCTTCCGAGGAGGAGATTCGTGCACAGCACCAGCAGGACTCCATCGCAGCCGTAAACAAGGCTAAGCAGGAGAATGAGCGCAAGCAAGCAGAAGCTAAGAAAATCGAACAGGCTAAGGCTGTCCTTGAGAATCAGGACACCACAGCACTTTTCTACTCAGCCCTCAACGGCAAGGCACAGGACATCGTTCTTGAGAACGAGAAACTGGCTATCACACTCAACACCAAGGGTGCGACCGTAAGCAAGGCTGTAGTAAAGAACTACAAAGACCGCAACGGCAACAAGGATGTTACTCTCTTCGAAGGCAACGACCAGCAGTTGAACTACATCCTCGTGGCTAAGCAGATGAACATCTCAACTCAGGATCTGTACTTCACCCCTACTGCCCAGAGCAAGTCATCCGTGACTTTCGTGGCAAAGGCTGCTGAAGGCAAGACTCTTGAGATTTCATATTCACTCAACAAGGACTACCTTCTGAGCTGCTCTATCAAGGCAAGCGGAATGGCAGGTCTCTTTGATCCTAACAACTCTCAGATTAACATCAACTGGAAGGATCGCATACGTCAGCAGGAGAAGGGCTACACATTCGAGAACAACCGTTCTGCCCTCACTTATCACTTCTCCGACGGCGGTACTGATGAGCTGAGCGAAACAAGCGAGGAAATCGACGAGGCTGTCGAGGAGAAGATTGACTGGGTGGCATTCAAGAACCAGTATTTCTCTGCTGTGATGATTTCAAAGAGCGATTTTGCAGATAATGCCCTGCTCACTTCTATTCCTTATAAGAAGGAGAACGGCAACGGCTACCTCAAGCAGTATGAGGCAAAGCTCAAGACAGCGTTCGACCCATCTGGAGTGAATCCAACACAGTTTGAGTTCTACTATGGTCCTAACGATTTCCGTCTTCTTCAGGACGTAGAAGAGGGTTCTGCATTCGGCAAGGATCTTCAGCTTGAGCGTCTTGTATATCTCGGATGGACTATTTTCCATTATATCAATCGTTGGTTCACACTCTACATTTTCGAGTGGCTCAAGGATTTGGCTATCCCTATGGGTGTAGTGCTTATCCTCATCACGTTCATACTGAAGGCTCTCACCTACCCTATGGTGAAGAAGAGCTATATGTCAAGTGCTAAGATGCGTGTACTCCGTCCAAAGCTCGACGAGGCTACAAAGCAGTATGACAAGCCTGAGGATCAGATGCAGAAGCAGCAGGCTATGATGCAGCTCTATTCAGAGTATGGTGTAAGTCCGCTTTCTGGCTGTGTACCAATGCTCATCCAGATGCCTGTATGGATTGCGATGTTCAACTTCGTGCCAAACGCAATACAGCTTCGTGGTGAGTCATTCCTTTGGATGGATGACCTCTCAACATACGACCCTATCTGGGAATGGTCTTCTAACATCTGGCTTATTGGCGACCACCTCTCACTCACCTGTATTCTCTTCTGTGCAGCAAACCTCATCTACTCATGGATGTCAATGCGTCAGCAGAAAGACAGCATGGTTGGTCAGCAGGCACAGCAGATGAAGATGATGCAGTACATGATGTTCCTCATGCCGCTGATGTTCTTCTTCATATTCAACGACTATTCATCAGGTCTTAACTTCTATTACTTCATATCATTGTTCTGCTCTGCAGCAATCATGTGGACTCTCCGCAAGACCACAAACGATGAGAAGCTTCTTGCAATCCTTGAGGCAAAGCGTGCCGAGAACAAGGCTAACCCTAACCGTAAGGTGAGCGGTCTTGCAGCTCGTATGCAGGCTATGCAGAAGGAGGCTGAGGAACTCCGCAAGAAGCGTGAGGAACTTGCAAAGAAGAATGCCCGTCTCAGAGGTGAATAAGAACTTTCTAGCCAAGTTTGACCAGTAGATATTTGGTAATTAAATTTGAAATGATTGAAATAATTGTCATGGCCTATTATGGCCATGACATTCCCTTTGGGGAAACTCTCAGCTAACCTTCATTTATGTTCAAAAAAATTGCACTTTCCGCCCTTATGGCTACAATCCTTACAGCCACTCCAACCGAGGCAAAAGTAAATATCGGTAAGAGTGACATATCCCTACAAAGCAATCTCATGACTCCCGAAGCCCTTTGGGCTATGGGCCGTATAGGTGGCGTAGCAGCCTCTCCCGACGGTTCAAAGATTGCATATACCGTATCATATTATAGCGTTAAGGAGAATGCCTCCCATACCGTCATCTATGTGATGAATGCTGACGGAACTGATAACCGACAGCTCACTACCTCTGCTGACTCAGAGAGTGAGCCTGCATGGATTAATACGCCACAAGGCACAGTCCTCGCATTCATGACCAATGGTCAGATATGGACCATGAACGCAGACGGTTCTAACCGCAAGCAACTCACCAAGGGCGATGATATCGAGGGCTTCAAATTCTCTCCTGACGGAAAGCAGGTAATCATTGTAAAGTCATTACCTTTCCACGAGATAATTCAGAAGAATCCAGACGATTTGCCAAAGGCAACAGGTCGTAAGATTACCGACCTTATGTACCGCCATTGGGACCACTATGTAGAGTCAATTCAGCATCCGTTCCTTGCATCCGTTTCTGAGGATGGCACTATTGATACAGCCAATGCAAAGGATATTCTTGCCGGAGAACCATACGAATGTCCGGGAGAGCCTTTCGGTGGCATGGAACAGATTAACTGGAGTCCTGATTCAAAGTCAATAGCATATACTTGCCGTAAGAAAATCGGGCGTGACTATGCCGTTTCTACGGATACAGATATATTCCTTTATGATGTAGCTTCAGGCACAACACGCAACCTTTGTAAGTCTGCCGACTACAAGGCTCCAGAAATCGACTATACCAAGACTCTCGGCACACAGAGCGTGAATACTTCTGCCAATGCCGACCTCAATCTCGGCTATGACGTAAACCCTCAGTTCTCTCCAGATGGTACCTTCGTAGCTTGGCAGAGCATGGAACGTGACGGCTACGAGTCTGACCGCAATCGTCTCTGCATCTATACCCTCGCCGATGGAAATAAGAAATATGTTACAGAGGCATTCGATTCAAACGTGGATGACTACTGTTGGACTCCCGACTCCCGCAATCTATATTTCATAGGTGTATGGCATGGTTGCGAGAATATGTATCGCACAGACCTCAACGGCAACGTAGAGCAGATAACCAATGACTGGGCAGATTTCGGTTCTCTCCAGATGCTTGGCGACAAGAAAGGCAGCCTCATCGCTACCCGCCATTCTTTCTCTGCTCCTGATGACATCTACCTCGTAACCCCTCCAAAGGCTGCAAAACAGAAAGGAAACAACACCCTTTCAGTTGCTCCGAAACTCGCAACTGTGGCACAGCTCACAAAGGAGAATGAGCATATCCTCTCAAAACTCTCTCTCGGAAAGACTGAGCAGCGTTGGGTTAAGACAACCGACGGCAAGGAGGAACTGGTATGGATTATCCTGCCATCCGACTTCGACCCGAACAAGAAATACCCTACCCTACTGTTCTGTGAGGGTGGTCCTCAGAGCCCTGTATCTCAGTTCTGGTCTTATCGCTGGAACTTCCAGATAATGGCAGCAAATGGCTATGTAATCGTAGCACCTAACCGTCGTGGTCTGCCAGGCTTCGGAAGTGAATGGAACGAGAAGGTATCTGGCGATTGGACTGGTCAATGTATGGACGATTATCTCTCAGCTATTGATGATGCCTGCACATTGCCTTACGTCGATAAAGACCGTCTCGGATGCGTAGGCGCAAGTTTCGGAGGCTTCTCCGTATATTATCTTGCATCTCACCACAACAAGCGTTTCAAGGCTTTCATTTCCCATGACGGCGCCTTCAACCTCGAATCTATGTACACAGATACAGAAGAGGCTTGGTTCTCTAACTGGGAATATGATGATGCATATTGGAACAAGGACGCTACGGCACGTGCAAAGAAGACATACGAGAACTCCCCACATCGTTTCGTAGATAAGTGGGACACTCCTATTCTCTGCATCCACGGTGAGAAGGACTACCGCATCAATGCCAATCAGGGTTTCGGAGCTTTCAATGCAGCACGCATGAGAGGCATCCCTGCTGAACTTCTCATCTTCCCTGACGAGAATCACTGGGTTCTCAAGCCACAGAACGGCGTACTCTGGCAGAGAACGTTCTTTGAGTGGTTGAAGAAGTGGTTATAAGACCCACCCCCCAGCCCCTCCCATAAAGGGAGGGGAGTAGTTAGATTCTTCTAATCATCATTATATTTCAGAAATAATAACAAACATCAAAAAGCCCAATGAACTCCCTTTAACGATAAATACTATCTACTCCCCTCCCTTTATGGGAGGGGTTAGGGGGTGGGTCTCTTTTATGAACAAACTCAGCAACTCCCCAGCAGCACGCTGGACAGCCCTCACCATCGTATCTGTAACGATGATGTTCGGTTATTTCTTCACAGACGTAATGTCACCGCTTGAACCACTGCTCACAGCATCAAAAGGAGCAGAGGACGGTCTTGGTCTCGGATGGACATCAAGTGAGTACGGTTGGTTCTCAGGCGCATACGGCTTGATGAACGTATATCTCCTACTGCTTTTCTTCGGTGGTATCATCCTCGATAAGTTCGGTATTCGTTTCACCGGACTCACCGCCACCATCCTTATGTTCGGTGGAGCCATAATCAAGTGGTGGGCAGTAACAACAGACTTTGGTGATGCCACAATATGGGTACCATTTGGCGATGACGTAAAATCACAGGTTGCATACGCAGGTCTCGGCTTTGCCATCTTCGGAGTAGGATGCGAGATTGCAGGTATCACCGTTTCAAAGGTCATAGTAAAATGGTTCACAGGTCATGAACTCGCTCTCGCAATGGGACTTCAGGTGGCTCTCGCACGTATCGGTACGGCTCTCGCTCTCGCAGCATCCCTCCCTATCGCAAAGGCTATGGGTGGAGTTAGCGCATCCGTAGGGCTTGGCGCTGCATGTCTATGCATCGGCCTTATTTCATTCATCGTATATAACGTAATGGATAAGAAAGAAGACGCTGCATCAGCAGCAGAGTCATCAGAATCAGAAGAAGGCTTCAAGTTCAGCGATTTGGAAATTCTCTTCCAGAATCCTGGTTTCTGGTGCATCACATTCCTCTGCCTTATGTTCTATGCAGGTGTATTCCCATTCCTGAAGTTCGCCACAAAACTCATGGTGTTCAAGTATGGAGTTGACCCAGAACTTGCAGGACTCATCCCTGCCATGCTCCCATTCGGAACAATCTTCCTCACACCATTCTTCGGAAGCATCTACGACAAATACGGCAAGGGAGCAACGCTGATGCTTGCAGGAAGCATACTCCTAACTGTAGTTCACGTTACCTTTGCGTTACCTATCGACAACTGGATTCTCGCCATAGCCGTGATGATAGTCCTTGGTATCGCTTTCGGACTTGTTCCATCTGCCATGTGGCCAAGCGTTCCTAAGATTATCCCGATGAAACTTCTCGGTACTGCATACGCCCTCATCTTCTATATCCAGAACATCGGTCTTTCCATGGTACCAATGTGGATTGGCAAAGTAAATGAGGCCAATACCGATGCATCAGGTTTCATTGACTATACAGATTCAATGACCATATTCGCCGGCTTCGGAGTCTTCGCCATCATCATATCAGTAATGCTCATGATGCTTGATAAGAAGAACGGCTACGGATTGCAGAAACCAAATGTGAAGTAGAAGCCCCCTCCATCTCCCCGAGGGGAGAGACTTTAGATAGTATTTCAAATCAAAAGATAATATCAACCAAATAATTAACAATTAACATTCCCCCATCGCCTTCCATCCCCCATCCCATCACGGGGGAAGGGTCGGGGTTAGGGGTCATTTTTCTACTATGTTCGAAGGACAACCTAAAGGTCTATGGACCCTCGCACTCGCAAACACAGGTGAGCGTTTCGGTTACTACACCATGCTAGCTGTGTTCACTCTCTTTTTACAAGCAAACTTCAATTTCGACGAGAAGACAACAAGTACTATCTTCTCAAGTTTCCTCATGTTCGTGTATTTCCTGCCTCTCTTCGGCGGTGCTCTCGCCGACAAGGTAGGTTACAGTAAGCTTGTCACCATCGGCATCTTCATCATGTTTGCCGGATACGTCTTGCTTGCCCTCCCTCTCGGTAGCAACTCCATGGCTATGATTGCAATGGCAGGAGCCCTCGTACTCGTCAGCATCGGAACAGGACTCTTCAAAGGTAACCTGCAAGTAATGGTGGGCGATTTATACAATGAGGCAACCTATTCGGCAAAGCGCGATGCCGGATTCTCGCTCTTCTACATGGCTATCAATATCGGTGCTATGTTTGCGCCTACTGCAGCAATAAAAGTAATGGAATGGGCACAAAACTCGCTCGGCGCAAGCGTTGCTGACTCATACCACTATGCCTTCGCTGTGGCTTGTGCTTCGCTTGTTGCATCTATCCTCATCTTCAAGCTCGGAAGATCAACCTACGCTCAGGTCATCACTACAAATAAGAAAGATGAGAGTGGAAAGAGTAATGAGGCTGAAGCCGTTGAGGAACTCTCACCAGCCGAGACAAAGGAGCGTATCATCTGCCTCTGCCTTGTATTCGCAGTTGTAATCTTCTTCTGGATGGCATTCCACCAGAACGGTCTCACCCTGACATTCTTCGCACGCGACTATACCGCAACAACATCTACAGGTCTTGAGGCTATGCAGTTCGATGTAACCAACCTCGTTGCTGCAATCTTCATCGTCTTCGGTCTTTTCTCCCTCTTCCAGGGTAAGACAGGCAAGGAGAAGGGTATCGGTGCAACTATCGTTCTATTGCCATTGGCTTACCTCATTTGGAACTATACTCAGCTTCCAGCCGAGGGCGTAAAGGTTGATGCACCTATCTTCCAGCAGTTCAACGCTTGTTTCGTTGTCATGCTCACCCCTGTCAGCATCGCCATTTTCTCATGGCTTGGCAAGAAGGGACTTGAGCCAAAGGCACCTGTAAAGATTGGTCTCGGTATGCTCGTTGCAGCTGGTGCTTATCTGCTTATGACATTAGGCTCTATCGGTCTTCCTGTACCTGAGTATGCATCCGACGGCTCAAATCTCCACATGGCAGATGTATCACCTAATCTCCTTATCGAGACTTACCTCGTACTCACCTTCGCAGAGTTGCTTCTCTCACCTATCGGCATCTCATTCGTAACAAAGGTAGCACCTCCTAAGTATCGTGGCATGATGATGGGTGGCTGGTTTGTTTCAACCGCCATTGGTAATTTCCTCGTTCAGATTCCAGGCTACCTCTGGGGTAAGGATCTCTACATCGTATGGGGAGCCCTGATGGTCATCTGTCTCGTAGCAGCCGTCTTCATCTTCTCAATCATCAAGAAACTCAACAAGGTTTCATAGGGCGTATTTATTTTTAGTTAAATATTAACTTTAACTATCTTGCATTTCCCAACTCTGATTTCAGTCGAAATAAGGGTTTATCACATACCTACCCCCAATTGAGCATACTCAGTTGGGGGTAGTTGCTTGTTCGTAAGCTATACATTCACTAATTTCCTTATTGTTACCTGTTACTTGTTACCGAGAGTGATTTTCGGTTTTCGCTTCTTATATTTCCTTTCAACGCAGAGGCACAAAGTCGCAGAGTATTTTTTTACGAACACAGATATCTCGGATAACACAGATGTCAATCACGAGCGCAAGCGAGACACTTGCGTAGCTTGTTGAGCCTTGCGAAAAATCCCTTTAATCTGGCTAATCTGTGTTCAAAAGAAAAAAGAAACGGATTTGTCTGATTTATCTGAAATTATAAAGGGGGTGGCATTTTACCACCCCTTTGCATTTGCCGTACATAGACAGAAGTTTTGTTTCGAGTAAATAGACGAGGCCCTGTTTTAAGGCGTCCTCGGCACAGAGATATAACAAACCAGTACCCAGAATCATGGTGGTGGTTTTACAAGATTCACCAAATAAAGCAGATTCCCAAATTGGGAATGATGACAACCTTTTCAGGAATACGACAACTATTTCAGAACGATGTCAACAAACGCAGATTAATAATAACCAAAACTGTAAACCAAAATCAGGAAAAGACGCAAAGACGCGGTCGGTAACAGGTAACAAGTAACAATAAGAAAATTAGTTTTAAGCTGCTGCCTATATTTATTATTTCTATATATAATAAGGTATATAAACTCCTTAGAAGATTTCCGTAAAATTTGGGCGCACAAAAATCCTTATTGTTACCTGTTACTTGTTACCGGTCGTGATTGCGCTTGCTTGCTGCAATTACCTAAGATAAAGATAATGAGACTGTTATGTATAGAACATAGGTAGCTAACAGTCTCGATAACATAACAACAAGCATAAATTTCGGGCTGTTTCACCTTATTTAGCATGCTTGAAAACCGATGAAAATACGCGAAAAATGCTTGGCTTTTCCTTTTGATGCAGTTTCGTTGTAAATCCGTTGTACCTCCGTTCCAGGTCCGTTTCTCCTTCGCTTCTAATCCGTTTCAAGTCCGTTCCCTAAAATGGGAGTAACAAGGGAGGTAGAAGGGAGGCATAGCGAAGGCGCGACAGCGTTTCTACCCCTGCAGTAACGGGTAACAGGTAACAATAAGGATTTTAGTGTTATCGTATCTCATTTCAGACATAGTATCCCCATCTGGATATGCTCTGTTGGGTGTCGGGCTTTAATCCTCGCAGTCTTGAATTTTGTCGAACTCACGTTAACTATGTAGCCAATTGTCATTGGTCGGTATATTATAATAAGAAAATAGCTTTGTTGTATTGTTTTTTTTGATGATATTTGGATGTATCAGATATTTTTGTTACTTTTGCATGTGGATTATTAATCAATAATTTTATCTATTAAAATTCAACAATAAACTAAAAGTGTAAGACTAGAATGAAGAAAAATCTATTAATCATTTTATTAACCGTATTCTCATTCAATACGATTAACGCTGAGGTTACATGGAAGATTTCCGATGACGGTACTTTGACAATTTCTGGAACTGACATGCCGGACTACTATTATACTTCTTATAACGATATTTTTCATGTTGTCGTAGAAGGTTCTTCCGCTCCATGGTTAGAGAATAAAGATAAAATCAAGAAAATAGTAATAAAGAACGGAGTGACTAATATTGGAAGTGGAGCGTTTATTTATTGTTATAATCTCACTTCTATTACAATTCCAAATTCCGTGACGAGAATTGGAGAATATGCTTTCGATTATTGCGGTCTCACCTCTGTAACTATCCCGAATTCAGTAACGAGTATAGACAAAGGGGCTTTCTATAATTGTTCTTATCTCACCTCGGTCTCTATCCCGAATACTATTACAAGTATAGAAGCTTCAACTTTCATGGGTTGCTCATCTCTCACCGCAGTAACTATTCCGAATTCTGTTACAAGCATTGGAGCTGGCGCTTTTGATTTTTGCACAAGTCTCACCGCAGTCGAAATTCCAAATTCCGTGACGAGTATTGGAAATTATGCATTCAATAATTGTAACTCTCTCACTTCAGTTACAATTCCGAATTCTGTTACAACCATAGGAGAAGATGCTTTTGAATTTTGCACAAGTCTTGCTTCTGTAACGATTCCTGAGTCTGTTACGAGTATTGGCGGAGGGGCTTTCTCTAATTGCACAAGTCTCACCTCTGTAAGTATTCCAAATTCAGTAAAGAATTTGGGAGGTTCTGCTTTCTCTGATTGCACAGCTCTTACCTCTGTCACTCTTGGTAATTCTGTGACGAGTATTGGAGATAAAACTTTTCATAATTGTCCCATCAAGTCTATAACTATCCCGAATACTGTTACGAGTATAGGCCAAGCGGCTTTCTATAATTGTTCTGCTCTCACCTCCGTAACTATACCTGAATCTGTGACGAGTATTGGAAATGAGGCTTTTTCTAGTTGTTCAGCCCTAACTTCTATCACAATTCCAGAGTCTGTAACGAGTATTGGAGTAGAAGCTTTCTATAAATGTTCAAGTCTCACATCAATTGTTATACCAAGCGCAAGCATAGGAAATAAGGCATTCTATGAGTGCGAAGCTCTCACCTCAGTTACTATCGGTAATTCTAAAGGTAATTCTGCTGTGAGTATTGGAGATGAAGCATTCATACATTGTTATAATATTACTATGCTCACTCTTGGTAATTCTGTGACGAGCATTGGAAATTGTGCTTTCTGGGGCTGTTATAGTCTTTTGCCATTTACAATTCCGAGTTCTGTGACGAGCATTGGGGATGGAGCTTTCTCTTATTGCCCTTCTCTCTTTTCTTTGACAAATCTTGCGACTGTTCCACAGAAAATAACAGAAGGCACATTCTTCTCGGAAGATGGCACGAAAGGCAAACCTCTTCATGTGCTTCCTGGTTGCAAAGCAGCATACGAGGCTGATGAATATTGGAAGGATTTTACGATTGTAGAGGATGCTACGACTGGCTTTACATGGGATTTGTCTAATGATGGGATATTGACAATATCAGGAACTGACATGCCAAATTATTATACTCTTTATCCTTGGAGTTCTCAACGTGACAAAATAAAGGACGTAGTAATTGAGGATGGAATGACAAATATAGGCTATGCAGCATTCTCTGGTTGTTCAGGTCTAAACTCAATTACAATCCCAGAGTCTGTGACAAGTATTGGCGAGGATGCATTCAAAGGTTGTACAAATCTTAACTCTGTCACAGTTCTTTCTACCAATCCTCCTACTATGTCAAATAGCAGTTTGGATTCCAATGCCACAATCCACGTACTTGCAGGTTGCAAGGCTGCATACGAAGCTGCTGAATATTGGAATAAATTCACAATCGTTGAGGACGCTACTACTGGCATAGACGCAGTTGAAAGTCCTGTTATGATTTCCTCAGATAAGATATTCTCTATATCTGGTCAGCGATTGGATAAAGCTGCAAAGGGCGTGAATATCATAAATGGAAAGAAAGTATTGGTGAAATAGGAACTGATAATAAAGAAACGACAAAGTTCGTATTTAAACAACAAGCCTTCCCGCTGGGGAAGGCTTGTTGCTTTTACCGTCAATCAATCTTCTGCCACAAGTGAAGAGAAATCCACTTTCTCATATTCTTGAGTGCGGACCACCCATGTGCCGGCAACGAGGTCGCCAAGACGTTGCTGATGCTTGGTGAAGAAAACGCAGAGAGGACCAATACCAGCCGAACCCAACACATCAATCGGAAGAATTAGCCAGCGGAGGATGAAAGCCGAAATCTTCGGACCTCCGCCTTCAAGGTCCACTACACGGATATGAAGGACTTTCTTTCCAAGAGTCTGACCACTTCCCATAGTCTCAAAGACAAGTGGATAAAGATAAGGGATGAAGAATATGAGGAAGACAACCAACAAGCTGTTCATAGCGTCAAAAAGATTTGCACTTAGAGCTATCAGATATAGAACAAGACATGAAAAGCTCATCAACATGAAGTCTATGATAAACGCTGCGAGACGGGCTGCAAAACTTGCTGGTTCCTGTTGTATTCTTATACCTTGTGAAGATAGGATATATTGCATGACGATTTGGGTGGTGGGTGATGGGTATTGGGTGTTGGCGGTCACTAAACACTAATCCCTAAACACTAAACTTAAAATTTTGGGACAAAAGTAAGAAAAATAAATGGAAAAAGAATCATTTTCAAAATAATTTTTGTATTTTCGCAGTCAAAAAGGATAAAAAGCCCCCCTCCTACTCCCCCGAGGGAGAGGGACTTTAGATAGTATTTTGTATAAAAAAACTCCCCCCTCGGGGGGATGGAGGGGGCTACGAACAATGACAGAAGGGCGATTTATATCCAAGAATAAATATCTGTGGGATAGGTATCAGAACATGCTTGACGGCTGGAAACTATACTCTCCCAATGAACTCGGTCAGGCTTATCTCTCAGTATGCAGCGACCTTGCCTATGCGCAAAGCCACTACCCTGAGACACAGGTCTGCAAGGATCTCAATGCCCTTGCCCTGCAGTTTCACCATATACTATACAGACGACAGCCACAGAGGTGGACGGAGTTGCTGCATTTCTTCAAGCATACCGTACCAATGTCATTCTACAGAAGCCGACACTTCCTATTGTTTTCACTCTGTCTGTTTCTGATAGGCGAAGTGATAGGAGTAATGTCGCAATGTCTTGACAAGGATTACTTTCAGGCATTCTTCGGCGACTACTACCATAGTGAGACTATGAACAACATCAAAAGCGGGAACCCGATGGGAATCTACGGCAGTGAGGGCGAGGTGGAGATGTATTTCCACATCACGCTCAACAATATGTATGTAGGTCTTCACTACTTCACCTCGGGATTGCTGACACCATTCTACACCATCTACATGACTATAACAACCGGCACGATGATGGGATGCTTCACAACGTTCTTTGCCCAGAACGGATATCTTGCTGATGTTCTCATTGCCCCAAACGAGCACGGCTCATTGGAGTTGCCGGCAGCAATAGTATGTAGTGCCGCAGGAATGCAATTAGGAATGGGATGGTTCTTCCCTGGCAAACTGACACGTTTGAAAGCCTTGATGCAATCGGCTCAAGAGGCATTGACTATGGCACTTGCCATGATGCCATTCTTTATGATAGCAGGATTCATCGAAAGCTTCATCACAAGGCATCAGGAATGGCCTATGGTTGTCAGAGTGCTGCTTATGGTAGTTGGCCTTTCTTTCTCAGTATATTATATAATACTGTTGCCAAAAAAGTTAGGGAAGAAAAGTGGAAAGAGTAAAGAATAAAGAGTAAAGTATAAAGTGTAAAGAGGAACTGCGAAGCTGATGAGCTTGCGAATAAAGTAGAAAGAATAAAGTAAACATGAGCGAGATATACGAAATAAGGGAACGTGGACAGGTTGTAACCGAAGGCTGCCAGTGGATTGTCACCCACAGGAGGCTTGCCATGCAACTTGCCGTGAAGCCTGTGCTCATATTTGCCATCATCGAACTGGCGAACATATTATTCCTACAGAGCATAGCATTCTCGCTTATCATTGCCTTTATAGCATTGCTTCTCGTTCCTACAGTTCCTTCGATGATGATGT
>JAEEGJ010006283.1_pt1 | contig 35856 bp, 20 predicted proteins | sample 8958761 | NCBI WGS metagenome assembly JAEEGJ01 (sample SAMN16246546, study PRJNA631951) | gut metagenome | biome: gut microbiome; feature: rumen; material: RS-attached | host: Bos | place: Iran: Karaj | collected 2018-10
GTTTGGTACGCTGTTCATCGAGGAGGCGGCACAAGCCCTTGAAGCAGCCTGTTGGATTCCTATCCGTCGGGTGTCACGTGTCATTCTTGCGGGTGACCACTGTCAGCTGCCACCTACCGTGAAGAGCTTTGCTGCGATGAAGGCTGGTCTTGGTAAGACGCTGATGGAACGCATCGTCGACAACCATCCCGAGACCGTCACCCTGTTGAAGATGCAATATCGTATGAATGAAGAAATCATGCGTTTTTCCTCGGATTGGTTCTATGGCAATCAGGTGGAGTCTGCCCCAGAGGTGAAATACCGCAGCATCCTCGACCTCGATATCCCGATGACGTGGATAGATACCTCTTTATTTGTGGAAAGTGGAAAGAGGAAAGAGGAAGGAGAATTGTTCAAGGAGGAATTTGTGGGTGAGAGTTTCGGACGTATTAACAAGGCAGAGGCAGAGCTCACGCTTCTCGCTCTTGAACAATATTTCCAGAAGATTGGCAAACAGCGTATCCTCGACGAACGCCTCGATGTCGGCATTATCTCGCCCTATCGTGCCCAGGTGCAGTACCTCCGTCGACAGCTCAAGAAACGGGAGTTCTTCAAACCTTACCGTAGTCTCATCAGCGTCAATACCGTCGATGGCTTCCAAGGTCAGGAACGTGACATTATCCTGATTTCCCTCGTTCGTGCCAACGATGAAGGACAGATTGGCTTTCTCCGCGATTTGCGAAGAATGAACGTTGCCATCACCCGTGCCCGTATGAAACTCATCATCCTCGGCGATGCCTCCACGATGACGCGTCATCCCTTCTACAAGCGTCTCTACGACTATATCGAGGCCCTCTGACCGCGCTCTTGCTTCTGATTTAACTCCTTTTAACTCCTATCACTCCTTTAACTCCATAAAACTTTGTACCTTTGCAGCGATTAGAATGTCGTAACAATGGTTGAAATCAAGAAAATAACCACTAAAAAGGAACTTCGCCAGTTCGTGCAGTTCTATTATGACCTTTATCGCGACAACGATTGTGCCGTGCCTTTCCTCTATTTCGACGAGATGGCAACGCTCGATCGTCAAAAGAATCCCTCGTTCGATTACTGTGAGGCCGACTATTTCCTGGCTTATCAGGAGGGAAAGGTTGTGGGGCGAGTTGCCGCCATCATCAACCGTCGTGCCAATGAGCGTTGGAATAGTCGTCAGGTGCGTTTCGGATGGTTCGATTTCATTGACGACCCAGAGGTCTCGTCTGCCCTGTTGAAGACCGTAGAGGATTGGGGCCGTGAACAAGGCATGACTGAGATGATCGGTCCCATGGGCTTTATCGATACAGACCGTGAGGGTATGCTGGTGGAAGGCTATGACGAACTGGCCTCGATGTATATCAACTATAATTACCCTTACTATCCTCAGCATATTGAGCGCATGGAAGGCTTTGAGAAATCCAATGACTGGGTGGAGATGAAGGTAAGGGTTCCTGAAGTCGTGCCGGAGAAGTTTGCCAAGGTCACGGAGATGGTGCGTCGCCGTTATAACCTCAAGGTCCATAAGTTTACCAACCATGAGCTGATGAAGGAGGGCAAGGCCCACGAGATCTTCAGACTGCTCAATGCCACCTATCAGGACCTCTATGGTTTCTGCCAGTTGACAGACAGGCAGATCAACAAACTCGTGGGCGACTATATCAAGATTGCCGACCTGAACCTGGTGACGGGTATCGTTGACGGCAATGACAACGACAAGCTCGTAGGTTTTGCCATCACCTTCCCCTCGTTCTCCGAGGCTCTGCAAAAGACCCGCGACGGACGGCTCTTCCCCTTTGGATGGTGGCATCTGCTGAAAGTGCTCAAGTGGCATAAGACACCCATCGTCAATCTCCTGCTGATAGGCGTTCTGCCAGAATACCGTGCCAAGGGTGCCAACGGACTCATCTTCGACGATCTGATCCGTCAGTTCCAGCGTTATGGCTTTAAGTGGGCTGATACCGGTCCGATGATGGAGACCAACGACGGGGTGCTTTCACAATGGCAGTATCTTGAATCCCAGATACACCGTCGCCACCGTTGTTATAAGAAATTATTATAATATGATGGATAGTATGACTTGGGAGTTTGTACTCCGTATCTTTGTGGCAGCCCTGTTGGGCGGTGCCATCGGCTTGGAACGTGAATATAGAGCCAAAGAGGCCGGTTTCCGCACCCATTTCCTCGTAGCACTGGGGTCTGCCTTGTTTATGGTGGTCTCTGCCTATGGCTTCGAGGGCGCCATGCACACACCAGAACATCGTTGGGATGTGTCGCGTGTTGCAGCCCAGGTGGTTAGTGGCATCGGTTTCATCGGTGCTGGTACGATTATCTTCCACAAGAGTGAGAATGTGGTGCGCGGCCTGACTACCGCTGCCGGCGTGTGGGTGGTGGCAGCCATCGGCCTGGCTTGCGGAGGCGGCATGTATGCGCTGGCCACTGCGGCTACTATCCTCGTTCTTGCAGGCCTGGAAGCCTTTAACTTTATCCTTCACAAATTCGACAAGCATCGTAAATCATAGAATCAATATGACAAAGATATATGAACAGGATGGCAAGACCATCATTCAGACCGACAGCAGGATCGACACTGCCACGGCAGGACAGTTTGAACAGGATATCCATGATGCCCTTCAAAAACCGGGAGCCCATGTAGAGATAGACTGTTCGCAACTCACCTATTTGGCCAGTAGCGGCCTTCGTGTCATCCAACAGTCGATGCGGCAGGTGATGGCCCATGGCGGCACCTTTAAGATGACGAATGTCGGGCCGAAAGTCTATAAGGTACTTGCCATTACAGGCTTCACGAAGTTTATCAAGGTCGAACAGAGTCAGTAAGCTCCTGCTCACAAGGGATTCGAACCCAGAACGTAGAGCCCAGTCCCTCTCCATCACTGTTCACGCCTATTTCTCCGCCACAACGCTCGGCAAGCGACTTGCAGATGGCTAAGCCCATACCTGTGCCTTGCACGAATTCGTCGAGTTTCACAAATCTTTCAAACACAACAGCCTGCTTGTCCTTGGGGATGCCGGCGCCAGTGTCCTCGCAATAGAGGTAGAGGGCGTGTTGTTCGTAACGGTAGCCAATCTTGATATGTCCTTCTTTCGTGAACTTCACGGCATTGGTGACAAAGTTGGTGAGGATCTGTTGGATTCGTCCGATGTCGAGCTTTGTGATGAACGACTGATAGGGATTCTCCTTCAGGAATGCTATGTCAGGATTCTGTACGCGCTGTTCCAGGGTGAAGCTGATGTCATCGAATGCCTTGGCGAAATCCACGCTTTCGGGTTCGATGGCGATGGCGCCATCGGTGATGCTTGAGGCCTCGATGATGTCGTTGATGAGGCGCTGAAGCATATCGCTGGAATTGCGGATGATACGGATATACTCCCCACGCTCCGGCATGTCGCCGAGGGCTTCGAGCACACCGGTAAAGCCGACGATGGCATTCAGCGGCGTGCGTAACTCATGGGTCATTGAGGCCATGAATCCACTCTTCTGACGCACACTGTCGCTGGCACGACGGGCTTCCTCTTCGAGCAGCTCCTTGGCTCGGGTGAGCGTGGTGATGTCGGCCGTGATACCTTCATGGCCGATAATATGACCTTGAGCGTCGAAGACTGGGTTGAAGGTGATGTTGAACACGCTGTCCGTCTGTTCGTCAGCCTTCTTGAGACGATGGATGATGAAGTTACGCGACTCTCTGGTGTTTGTGTCGTTGATAATCTGACGGACGGTCTCACGGTCTTCCTCTTGTAGGACTTCGAGGAACGACTCGAAGGTGTGCGTGATCTCCGGATGCTCCAGCGAACGGTAGAAAGATATCGTCTTTGACGGAATGTCGCTGTGCATGATATAGCGTTCGCTGTTCTGCAGGAGATAAATGAGCCTCTCCTCCTGAAGACCAATCTGCTCCTGTGTCTGTTTCTCCTCTCGTTTGAGTTTGTACATCTGATTGACAAACTCGCGGCTCTTGGTGATGTCGATGGCTATCACGAAATAGTTGACAATGTCGCCGTCGGCATTGAAAAGGGGTGTGATATGGCATTCGATATAACGGTTGATGCCGAAGTCAGGATATTCCATGTGCTGGCAGAAATGCACCTCGTCGCGGTTGTCGGGTGTAATGACATTGCGGAAGATGGGCACGTCGAACATGCAGACCGTCTCCCAAAAGCGGCGGGAGTCGGCATTGTTGTCCATACCGCAGAGTTTCTTCATGTTGTCGTTCAGGTCGAGCAGGAAACCGTCCTTATCATAGAACGACATGGCCACTAGCGGAATGTTCGACAGACAATCATACTTGTGGATGAGGTCACGGGCGGCTTGGTCTTCCTCCATCTCATGGGTGACGTCATGAACGGCATTGACGATGTAGGCAGGACGCCCGTCATTGTCGAGTTCGGAGATGGCATGTCCCTGTAAGTTGAGCCAGTCGGGTTGGTCATCTGTACCCTTGTTCCAACGTTTGTCGAGTTCAAAGCGACGCTCACGGCCTTCGATGAGCCGTTTCATCTTCTGTGTGAACTCCTGTCGCTGGTCAGGATGGATGCGACGGGTAAACTCTTCCAGGGTAAGTCCCTCTTTAGGCAGGATATGTCCATAGTGGTTGGTGATGCGGTCGTGGGCAATATCGTACTGCATCACTTTAAAGTTCCCCATGTGAAGGGCCTGATACATCATCTCATTCAGTTCCGTGGAGTGGCGGGTTGAACTGCGCACATGTTTCCGGGCCAGACGGATGAAGAAATAGAGCAGTCCCATCAGCAGCAATGCTGCGATGATGGCGTAGAGGAATACGGGCGCCGACTTCTGCTCGATCCGCTCGGGGTGGAACCATCGGTTCTGGATGGCGGCCACCTCTCCACTCTGCAGCAGACGTGAATATTGGTCGTCGATCTCATCCACCAACTGCCGGTCGCGGCCCACGAGGTGCAGCTCCGAGATGGGGATGCCCACATCGTTGAGGGAAATGCCCTCAAGGTTCAACTCCTTGATCTTCCATTTCAGCGGCTCCTCGCCCCATACATAGTATTTATAGTCGCCATTGATGAGTCCCAACAGCGCCACCTTCGGGGTCTGGAACTCCATCAGCTTGGTGTTGAGGGAGTCTCCGTCCATGAAGTAGAAGGCGGAGTAGTCGCCGGGTTTGAAGACAGCGCCTTCACGCTCCAGTTGCTTCAGGGTAACCATGTCTACGGAGTCAGAGTGCATTGCCACACGGATGCGGTTGTAGTTGACGATGTTGTTGGAGACAACGTATTGGCTGTTATTGCTGTAACGGCGTGCATTGGCCAGGATGATGTCTGCATCGCCTCGCTCAAAGGTCTTCAGGGCGATGCTCCATTCCTTCATGACGAATTTGATGGAGATGCCAAGCTTCTCGGCCACCTTTCGCATGATATCAATATTGCTGCCGGCAGGCTCGCCTTTGTCGTTGAGGAACTCATAGGGTGGCTTGTCCCAGTCGCATACCATGATCACAGGTCGCTTTGTATTGTACTTATCAGACAGCGGTTGTGCCTGTGTCGTGATAAGTGATAAGTGATAAGCGATAAGTATAAATAGTAATCTTTTCATCTTAGGCCAGTTTTTTACGTTTGATGACAGAGGCGTGACAGGGAATCATGATGTAGACCGTGGTGCCGGAACCGCGCTCACTGCTGATTTCAATGGTGCCGCCCATCTGGCGCACCAGCTCCTTGGTAATAGAGAGGCCGAGGCCTTTCGTGTTGTTGGTCGCAAAAGGTATTTCACCATTCAGTCGGGCGAGTTCGTTCTCTGGGATACCCTCGCCGGTGTCGTCGATGGAGATAATCAGACGGCGACCGATATAATCATAGCGGGCTCGTACGATACCGCTGGCAGTATGCTGGGCGGCATTGCCGGCAATCTGCTTGATGGCTTGACCGAGGTTCTCGGCGTCGATGTCGACGGTGAGCTGTTCATAGGGATTCTCTACGATATAACGGGTGTCGGCATTCTGGAATTTTATCCAGCCCTCCATACATTGCGATTCAAATAGTTCTGCGAAGTTGCTGGGACGCCTGTGGAATTCCACCATCCCGGCTTCTAAGCGAGACAGGTAGAGCACATTATCGATCAGATGAAGCAGATAGTCGGCATTATTGAGGATGCCCTGGCTCAGGATCGCTTCGTTTTGACTCGGCTTTTCCATATCGAGCTCTGCCACATACCCCTGTACGGTATTCATCGGCGTACGGATCTCCTGAACCATATTCTTGATGAATGTATTCTTCGTATTCTCTACCTCCTGCACCTTGGCCGTCTCTTGAGCCATCCGGTTTTCGGTGTCGTACAGGTCGGTGAGATCCCGCAACAGGCCTTCGTACTGATAGACCTTGCCGTCCTTGTCGTGCATCGGAGTCAGGGAGAACAGAATGGTCAGCTGCTGTCCGCCCTTGACGCGCAGGGTTGTGCGGATGACCATCTTGATATCCTTGTCCTCACAGTCGTCCAGCACGCTGAGCATACGCATGGCTTGTTTCTTGGAACGGTCGTCGACGAGCGTCATGCAACGGGTCTGCGTCAATGTGTGCTGCACCTCGTTGACATGGCGGTAGATGGTCAACAGATGCGACTGGGGCGAGTAGGTGACAAAGCGCACATCACTCTCGTGGGTGATACTGTCGATGCCGGCATCATATTCGCTGAGGACAGCCTTCGCCTTGTTGAGGCGTTCCAACTCTTGTGTGTAAACTTCATGGCTGTTGAGCATATCTGTCTTCTCTCGGCAGATGGCGAAGATGGCAAAGAGGTCACCGGCATCATCATTGACGGTCATCAGCTGGAACTCATTGACGACCGTGCCCTTACGGCGTATGCTCTCAATCTTCTGCATCTGTGGCGGCAGGTGGTCGAAGTCCGTCGTCTGTTCGGTGTTATAGCCATTGAGGTCGCTGAGGTTGAGTCCCTTCGTGTCGAGGAAGGCGCTGAGTGGCGGTTCTTCCTGGATGATGGCCTCAGGGTCGCAGTCGAACATCTCGCAGGCCTTCGGGTTGATGTTGATGAGGCGTCCTTCTTTGTTGAAGAGCAGGATGCCGACGATGGGGGTGTAGAAGATAGACCAGTAGCGGAGAGTGCGCTCATCGTCCTGTCGCTGGCGGCTACGTTCTTCCGTGATATCTTTCTTGGTACCGATGATGACGGTGGGTTTGCCCTCTTTGTCGCGTCGCAGCACGGAAAGCACAATATTGAAGTCGCGCAGTTCATGGTCACCGCCCTCACTGTCCTTTGCCTTCAACTCCAGCGTGATCATCTTCTCTCCCTCTTGGTCTCTTCCGGCTGTCTTCTGCCTTCCTGCCAGTTCGTCGATGGCCGCTTTCAGACGTTCAAAGTCCTCGGCATTGTACCGTTGTGAGAACTCGCTCATCGTATAGGTGTAGGCCACCTGTCCGTTTTCGTTGCGCCAGGCAAACTGGTTCGTCTGTATATCATAGGTCCAAATTCGTACCTGACTGGTTTCCAGGATCAGTGCCAACCGTCGGTTACGCTTGTCGTTCATCCGAGTGAGGCGCCTGTTCTGAATGCGGTAGCTTAAGATGTAGACGAGCATGAAGAGCAGCAGTAGCCCGACGCCTTCCATCGCGTAGGCTATCCAGGCGGGAGCGTCTTGTTTCTGGCGCTCCGGATAGAACCATTTGTCTTGCAGCGCCTGAAGCTGATCGGTGGCATTGAGCTTGGTCAGCTCTTCGTCGAGTATGTCAAGCAGATGCTGGTCGTTCGACATGAATTTGTATTCACCGTGTGGCATATTCACGGGGGTCAGCTGCAGGTTGTCAATCAGATAGCGGTTCATCAGCCATTTCAGCGTGAGTGTATTCCACACAATCTGTCCCTCCTCCTTGGCACTTACCTGCTGGATGACTTCGCGGATGTCTTTCTCGGGAATCGCATTCTCCCCCCAACCGTAGTCGAGCATCAGGTGGTAGCACATGGAGGTGTTGTTGACGATGACTTTCATGCCGGGCTTGCCGAGGTCGCGGAAGGTCTTGATCTCCACCGGTTTGCTTTTGGGCGTCAACACACTCTGGGTAAACAGCGTCACGGCATTCTTTCCATAAAGGCCGTATTCGTCATGATAGCCTACGGCCAGACCGAGCATCAGGTCCGAGCGCCCTTCCTTCAGATCTTTAAATGCTTCTTCCGATGACTTCATTTTGATGGTATAGGGGATGTCGAGTCGCTTCATCATGATGCGGATAAGGTCGATGTTATAGCCTTTGGGCTCGCCCTGGTCGTCGAGGAAGGCGTATGGCCAGAGATCCCAGACGTCCTCATAGACAAGCGGGTTCTCCTCGGTATAAACCCTCACACTATCACCTTTGGCCAGTACACTGGCAAGCGACAGCTGATATGCGATAAGCAGCAACAGTATCTTTTTCATCATTTTGTTTTTTGTCTTTTATATATAATAAGGTACACGCGAAAGGGTTGACTTGACCGCACTTGTCCCTTTTTGCTGCAAAGTTACGAATTTTTTGCTTAAAAACCGTTATAAAACGTCATTTGGTTTAAAATAAAAAGTTTATCAAACGTATCAGACACTTTGTGGAATGTAACATTTTAAGGTTTTGATACATTTTGGAAAATTATACGTTACAAAATGTAAAGTGGATAAATGAAATTTATAATATCTTTGCATCCGATAAGAAATAATGTGGAAAGAACCATTTTATATAACAATTATCTTACTAATTAATTTATTATGTGGAATTTTAAATCACTACAAAAGCCGTTAGTGTTTCTGTTCCTGCTCTGTTTGTTCCCTCTGGGAGCTTTGGCTCAGGGCACCATTACTGGAACAGTAAATGATGAATCAGGTGAACCCATTATTGGTGCCAGCGTGAAAGTGCAGGGTACTAAGACGGGTGCCATCACCGATTTCAATGGTAACTTCAGTGTTCAGGCTGACGCCAACTCAACACTGCAGATTTCTTACATTGGTTATATCACAGCAACCGTGAAGGCCAATGGTCGTAACAACATCACCGTCGTCCTAAAGGAAGACGCCCAGACGCTGAACGACGTGGTCGTCATCGGTTATGGTGTTCAGAAGAAGAGCGACCTGACTGGTGCCGTTGCATCTGTGAAGGGTGATGAGATCAAGAACCTGTCGACAACTGATGCCGCTGCTGCTATGCAGGGTAAGGTTTCTGGTGTGCAGATCATCAATACCTCTGGTGACCCGACCGCAGGAGCTAGCATCCGTGTCCGTGGTTATTCTTCAAACTCTGGTAGCCTCGGCCCGCTGATCATCGTTGATGGTTTGAAGGTGGATGGTATCCAGTATCTGGATCCTACGCTCATCGAGTCAATGGAAGTCCTAAAGGACGCCGCCTCTGCAGCTATCTATGGTGCTCAGGCCGGTAATGGTGTCGTGCTGATCACCACTAAGAACGGTTCTAAGGGACAGGCTCATGTTACTTATAGTCTGAAGGCCGCCAGCCAGAGCCTCGGCAAGAAGGCTCAGCTCTTCCATGCAGCTGACTACATTGAGTATCACAAGTATCTGGGCGACATGACCGAGAAGGAGCTTGTCGACAATGGTTATTATTCTCAGGTGGATGCCGACGGTAATGGCGTTCCTGGAACAGGACGTTTCGATACCGACTGGTATGATGAGACGTTTGAGAACAGCTGGAGCCTCCAGCACAACATCACCGTTGAGGGTGGTAACGACAAGGGTCGCTTCCTCGCTGGCCTCGGTATCGTCAACAACGACGGTATGGTGAAGGGCGACAAGGATACCTACAAGCGTTTCACTGGTCAGATCAATGCTGAATACAAGTTCTTCGACTGGCTGAGCGTACAGAGCAACACCTCTATTGAGAAGTATAAGACAAAGTCTCTGGGCAAGGGTTACGGTTCATTCCTGAACGCTGTGGTTTCTATCGACCCGCTGACTCCTGCTTATATTTATGACACTGCTGATTTCGGTCAGAATGTAGAGGCACAGTGGGCTGACGGTGCTAACACCGGTCATGTTCTGCTGCCTCCTTCATACACTGAGGAGAATCCTGTTTGGTACGGCACATCTAAGTATGTGGAGGAAGCTACTGGTAACCCCTTGGCACAGCGCGACCGTGCAATGGGCTACAGCGAGGGTGTCAATGTCCGTGGATCTTTCGCTGCCAACCTCATGCCGTTCAAGTTCTTGACGATCACTTCTCGTCTTGGTTATCGTATTGCTCAGGGCAACAGCCACAACTACAGTGAGCCGTACTTCCTGTCTTCAATGGCCAAGAGCGACACCTATTCTATTTCTGCTTCAACTAACGCCAGCCTTTATTATCAGTGGGAGAACTTCGCCAACTTCAACAAGCAGTTCGGCAAGCACAATGTAGGCGCCATGGCTGGTATGTCATTCACGAAGAACCACTGGGACAACACCAGCGTATCTTCTTCTGATACTCAGATGATCCTGAGAGCAAAGCACGCTCCTAACTTCCGTTATATCGACTGTCTGAATGACAATGGTAAGGCTCACCTGTCTGTAGGTAACACCCCTGGTGACGCTACAGAGCTTTCATACTTCGGCCGTCTGTCTTATTCTTATGACGATCGTTACTTCATCCAGGCTAACTTCCGTGCAGATGCTTTCGACTCTTCGAAGCTTTCTAATAAGAATCGCTGGGGCTACTTCCCCTCTGTATCTGCAGGTTGGACCATCAGCAATGAGAAGTTCTTCAAGAACGCTGTTCCCACAAGTGCTGTTTCTTTCTTGAAACTTCGCGGATCTTGGGGTCGCAACGGTAACGTGAACATCCTGAGTGGTTATCAGTACAACGCTACCATCGGTCTCGGTGGTTACTATTTCTTCACTGATGAACTCGCTTCTGGCGACCACGCTACTGAAGTTGCTAAGCCTAACGGTGTTTCTAATCCCGACCTGACATGGGAGACCTCTGAGCAGGTTGACCTCGGTCTCGATGCCCGCTTCCTGGACAACCGTCTGTCATTGACGATTGACTGGTATCGCAAGATGACCAAGGATCTGCTGATTAGCATTAAGCCCTTCCCCGAGCTCGGCTTCAACTCTCAGACCGTGAACTCTGGTGAGGTGCTGAACACTGGTTTCGATATCGAGGCAGGCTGGCGTGATCATGTTGGTGACTTCAAGTATAGCATCAGCGCTAACTTCTCTCCGTTGAAGAACGAGGTTAAGGCTGTGAACTCTATGCTGCCCCGTTATTCTCAGGGTGGTATTAGCGGTTTCAACCAGAAGGTACAGTCTACCTTCGAGGTTGGTCACACCATTTGGTACTTCCGTGGTTATGAGTATGCAGGTGTAAATCCTGAGACTGCACGTCCTCAGTATGTTGCTGCTGACGGTAGCCTCACCGATGCTCCTGTTGAGGATGATATGGTTGATCTCGGTTCTGGTATTCCTAAGTTCACTTACGGTATCACTTTGAATCTTGAGTGGAAGGGCTTCGACCTTACCGTATTCGGTACAGGTGCTTCTGGCAACAAGATCTACAACCTGATGATGTCTGCCGACCGTCCCCGTGTCAATGGTCTCGACTATTGGTGGAAGGATTCTTCTAAGACTCATGTTGATGAGGCTACAAAGGCTACGGTGGTTGATTATCTTGGCAAGTATCCCGACATGAAGGCTGTTGCTTCTGACTGGGTATTCTTCAGCTCTTCAGCTAACGTATTCAGCGGCTCTTACTTCAAGTTCAAGCAGATCCAGTTGGGTTACACGGTTCCTCAGAGTATCACAAAGAAGTTCTTGGTTAACAACCTCCGACTCTCTGTTTCTCTCGATGACTACTTCACCATCACCAACTATCCTGGTGCTGATCCTGAGACTTCATCTTTCGACAATGGTGCTTCTCGTGGTTGGGATAACGGTAACTACCCGACATCAAAGAAGATCGTCTTTGGTCTTAACGTTACATTCTAATAAAGGTAAAAAAGAAACAATATGAAAAAGATTATATTTTCAATGCTCGCGCTTGCTGCTGGTGGCGCAGTATTAACCTCATGTGAGGAGAAGCTCGACATCGCCCAGAAGGCCAGTCTGACCACTGAGACCTTCTATCAGACGGACGATGACGCAGAGCAGGCCTTGGCAGCAGCATACGAAGGCTTGCAGGTCAACACAGTGGGTCGCGTTCAGGATGGTCCTGGTATCTATACCCCTGCAAAGGCTATGTCTTGCGAACCCGGTGATGATGTGAACTATGGTAGTGAATATTATGGTGACCACGAGTGGGGTGGATCTCTCAATGAGTTCCGTTTCCTCCATACACCGGAGGCCATCTACCACCACTACAGAGGTCTGTACCTCTCTATTTATCCCGATAACCTTGTGATCGAGTATTTCGCCAACAAGGAGAACGCTACTCCTTATATGAAGCAGGCTGTGGCCGAGGCTCGTGTGCTCCGCGCTTACAACTACTTCCTCCTGGCCTTCTACTGGGGAACACCTCCTTTCGTAGATCATCTGCTGGATGCAAGTGTGATTCCTGTTAAGAGTGAAGACGATGAGAATCCTGAAGCTCCAAAGACACAGCAGGATTACTTCAAGTGGGTAGGTGACCAGTGCCTGATGGCAGCTGACGATCTCTCTGAGCGTGCTTCTACTGCTGATAAGGAAGGTGCTTATCGCGTGACCAAGGGTTTCGCTTGGGCTATGGCTGGTAAGGCTTACATGTTCGCTGGCGATTACGCTAAGGCTAAGGATTGCCTGAAGAAGGTGATCGACTCTGGCAAGTATGCTCTCGTTCCTGGTTCTGAGTTCATGGATCAGTTCCATATCCAGGGTGATGGTAGCCCTGAGAAGGTGTTCGAGGTGAACTTCCGTTACAATGCTGCTGCAGGCGAGTGGTCTGATGGTAGTGGTTATGGCTGGAATATCCACAGCACATGGATGGAGCCCAACTCTATGCAGATCCGTTCTGATAAGTTCAAGAAGCCGCCATTGCAGGCTTACTCTGGCAACGTTCAGGGCTGGGGCTCAATCGGTGTTCCTGAGTGGTTTGGCGATGCATTCGCTATGAACGACAACGGTCATAACAAGCCTAGAGGAGAAAAGGGCGAATATCAGTCTGATCGCTTCAGGGCTACGCTTGCTCACATCGATGACCTGATTTATGGTGAGACCGGTATTGAAATTATTGATACCTATTATGGTAAGCTTGCTGACATGAAGCATGCTGATAAGGTTAAGAATGATAAGATTGGTATTAAGGCCGGTCGTAAGGGTCACTATGGACAGTCATTCTTTATTCCTATCAAGCACGTGATTCGCACTGGTGACGCTGTTGAAGGTGAGGCTAACTCATTCAGCTCTGTACACCGTCTGAACAATATCATCATCATGCGTTACGCTGAGGTGCTCCTCAACTATGCTGAGTGCTGCTGCCGTACAAATGATGCTGCTACTGCCAAGACCTATGTCAACATGATTCAGGAGCGTGCTGGTTCTAAGACCGTCAGCTCAAGTGTTGATCTGGAGACTGTTAAGAAGGAGAAGTGCTGGGAGATGTGGTTCGAGGGTGTTCGCTATATGGACCTCATGCGCTGGTACAAGGCTGGTGATACCGATACCTTCACCAAGGAGAGTATGGACCGCCTGAAGATCCAGGGAACCAGAGTTCCTAACCTTTGCGACAAGCTGTCTGAGAAGCCTTCTGATATCGAAGGTGTTGATGCAAACGACGTAGTTTGGGAGTTTGGTGATGAGAAGAGCAGTCGCTTCTTCCTCTTCCACACACATCCCGCTCAGGACGCTGGCTTCGAGGTAGGTTGGAAGGAGAAGCACAAGCTCTTCCCCTATCCGCAGCAGGTTAAGGACATGAACCCGAACCTCCGTCAGGAAGGATGGGACTATTAAGAAATGATGTTACCAGACTATTGTTAGTATTTTAGATATACATTGTTTGGGATTTCACGGGTGCCGCGTTGTGATGACGCGGCACCTTCTTTATTCTAAATCAGCGACAAAATTATACCTTATCGGGTATAATTTTGGTTAAATCAACAAAAATTGTACCCGTTAGGGTATATTATTAAGAAATAATGTGTATCTTTGTACCCGTTAAGGTATAATAATGATGACACTATCGGAGTATATTAAGCAAAAACGGAAGAAAAACGGCCTTTCTCAGGTAGAATTGGCTGAGCGGGCCGGAGTGGGGCTTAGATTCGTGAGAGATCTCGAACGAGGGAAGCAGACCTTGAGGATGGATAAGGTCAACGATGTGCTTGCCCTGTTTGGAGATTGTCTCGGACCTGTAAAAACTGAGTTGGTATGAAGCAGGCGGGTATTTATGTCAATGACATCTTTTGTGGCACTCTTACAGAAGACGAGGAGGGCTTCCACTTTATCTATGATAAGACGTATCTTGGTCATCAAGATGCTGTTCCTGTAAGTCCGACTATGCCTCTGACTGACGAGCAGTATGATAAGGAAATGATGTTTCCAGTCTTCGACGGTCTCATCCCTGAGGGCTGGCTGCTGGATATTGCATCCTCATCTTGGAAAATAGATCCAAGAGACAGGATGTCGCTCCTGATGGCATGCTGTAATGACTGTATCGGCAATATTAGCGTAAAACCATTGGACTATGAGTAAGTGTTTGTATTGTTATCAGGATCTGGAAGAAGGCCAAGTGGACTTTCACCCCGCTTGTGCCCGAAAGATGTTTGGCAGCGAAACGGCACCTGTTCTTCCCTATACGAGGGACAATATGTCTGAACTCGCCCGTCAAGTGATTCGTACTAGTGCGTCTGTCACTGGTGTTCAGGCCAAGATGTCACTCGACGTAAATCGTGGCGGAAAGAATGAACCTGCCAAATTTACTATCGTGGGCCTCTGGGGCAAGTATATCTTCAAACCGCAAAGCAGTAAGTATCCTTGTCTGCCAGAATTGGAAGACTTGACGATGAAGATGGCAGAGGCTGCTCGTATCCGAACAGCCCGTCATTCGCTCATCCGACTTGCTGATGGTGAGCTGGGCTATCTGACTCTCAGGATGGATCGAGGTCCGAAAGGTGAAAAGATCTCCATGTTGGATATGTGTCAACTAACCAATCGCCTTACAGAGCACAAATACTATGGCACCTATCAGCAACTGGCAGAAACGATAAAGAAGTACTCGTCGGCTCCCATGCTGGATGTTCAGCGTTTTTGGGAGGTTGTCTTGTTCTCATGGATAACAGGTAACTCTGACATGCATTGCAAGAACTTTTCCCTTGTTGATTCCGGGAATGGGGAGTACCTCCTGGCTCCCGCCTATGACTTGCTGGCTGTACTGCTTGCCGACCCAGAGGATACAGAGGAGATGGCTATGAGTTTTACAGTAGGAGACGCTAAAAACGGCTTCGACCGCAATACCTTCATGACGGCCTTTACCCAAAGCGGTATCCCCTTTGCTGTAGCTGACAAAATGATAGAACGGCTGAAGAGCTATTACCCTGCCTGGAAAGAACTCATCTCTCAATCTTTCCTTCCAGAAAAGATGAAAGCCGATTATTGCCTTTTACTTGGCAAGCGCATTTCCCGTCTCTGATATCTTAGTTTCATTAGCACTCATCTCATGTTCATGTTTTTAGGACTTTAGTTAGGCTAAACTCTCCGTTATGATAGTGTTGAGTCTGAGAAAGGTTAGGGCTTTCTCCGAAATTCTCGAGAGAATTTTGGACTTTACCCTAACTAAAGTCCGACTTTACCCTATCTAAACTCCGACTTTACTGCCTTCAAACTGTCTGCAACATGAACTCAGGTGTTAGTTCGAGTGCGTGTTGGGTGTAGGATTTTTTTTGTATAACTTTCAGATAATCAGCATTAGGTGTCTGTAGTGTAAGAAGTGTAAGTTCTAACAACAATCTTGTATTGGTCTTGCAGTTACAACTATAGGAATATGGTCATGAATACAGGCAAGAGTGTTGTTGCCTCGTCTTTCCTAAGATCTTTGGTATAGATGAGGTAACGGTTGCTGATTCGATCTGAGAATTTTATGCAGAAAGCATCAAGCGAGGCATGAGTCTTATAGCCGGAAGATTTCACCTCAATAGGCCATATCTTACTGCCCCGTGATAGCAGGAAGTCAACCTCATAGTTGTGGTTACTGTTTTCCATTGGCCAAGTATGGTAGATAAGCTTGTTCCCTGTCGCTGTAAGCATCTGGGCTACGATGTTCTCATAGACATAGCCGAGATTGGCAGAAAGCTTGTCTGAAAGTAGTTTCTGATAGATGATGTTCTCCGTGACATCCTTGTCCCAGAATGCAAGCGTAATAAACAATCCCGTATCGCCAACGAACATCTTGTATTGGTCTTTATCACTGTTGAGCGAAAAACCGACATTGGGGTCGTTAGAATGATAGGAGAAGTTGACCACCATACTGTCTTTCATAGCTTTCAGTACCTCCGAGAGATTCTTGCGCTCACTATCTGACAGAACACTGCTCACCTGATAGCGTGATGCATTCTTACTAAGTTCCGAGGGAATGGCCAGGAATAGTTGAGAAGCACGTCCCGATGGGTCGATTTTAAGAAAGTCATCGAAGTAGAGATCTATAATCTCGCGTTTTACCGTATCAACCTTACTGAGATTGTTGGTATCAAGGTATTCGTTTACAGCCTGTGGCATCCCACCCACAAGCATGTACAGACGGAAATCGCGCATGGATTTACGAAAAGCCTGTCCAAGAGACATCTGCTTATCAAAGAACTGACGGAGAAGCGGAACTGTCGCCTTGTCACCCAAAGCCCAACGAAATTCCTCATAGTCCATCGGGAACATGTCTATGCGTGTTTCCTCGCTGGGAATAATGATACCCTCGGTATTTTTGCGGATGGAGATAAGTGACCCCGTCTCTATATAGTCATAGCGGTGGTCTTTCACAAGCTGCTTGATTGCCTGCCTTGCAAGAGGGCATTTCTGAACTTCGTCGAAGATGATGACAGAATGGCGTTCTTGGAGAATGACATTGTAGATAGCCTGCAGACGCAAGAAAATATAGTCGAGATCCATCAGGTCGTTGAAAAGCGATTTAACCTCTTCCGATGCTCTTGAAAAATCTATAAGCATGTATGTTTCGTACTCCTGACGTGCAAACTCTTCAACAATGGTGGACTTGCCTACCCGTCGGGCACCTTTGACCAGAAGTGCAGTTTTGCCGTCACGTTCCTGCTTCCATTGAAGCATCCGTTCGTATATCTTCCGTTTGAAAATCCTTATATCTGACATATTATATCTATGTTTTGGGTGCAAAATTAAGAATATTTTCCAGAATCCCCAAATTTTATTAGGGCAAATATTCCAAAATCCCCGATTTTAAATATCTATATTGTTCCAAAATCCCCATTTTTATCTATGTAGTTGTACTGCACCCTTTCAGTAAGAACAGAACAGCGGTTTCTTTTGCTTCGGATATTCTTCCAAAGTTACGAAAAAGCCTGTTTGCGCCAAATAATAACTCTATAATTTGGCGTAATCTTGCAAAAAAGTTGAGATTGCGCCATGTTATAGTTCGTTTTGATGCTTCACTGAGTATCGGGTAGTATATAAAAAGAAATGGTGTGCCCCGGAGGTCACACCATTGAAAGTGTTATGTAATTGTTTTAATTACTTCTGGATGTACTTCTTACCGTTCTTGATAACGAAGCCCTTATAAGAAGCGCTTACCTTCTGACCAGCGAGGTTGTAGATAGCGTTGTCGGCCTTCTCAGCAACCTTCACGTTCTGGATAGCAGAAGCATCGAGATCGATAACCTCAACCTTCTTCACGATAGTTGTACCAGCGAAGTCACCGCACTGGAAGAGAACGAAACCGTTACCATCTACGTTGTATGCATAGTTCTCGAATACGATTTCTACCTCCTGGAAGTCACCAGTAGCTGTAACGTCAGTTGTCAGCTGGTCGCGGCCATCCCAATTACCCATGTTGATCTGGAGTGTACCGTCGCCGGGGAACTTAGCGGTAACAACTACCTTGTAAGAGTGATCCTCCTCAAGAGTCAGACCCTCGTTCAGGATCTGTACCTGAGGCTGCCAGAGCTCACCAGTCTGTGTACCAACGGTGATAGCTACACCCTCAGCGTCAGAAGCAACATTGCCTTCCTGACCGTCAGCGAACTGTGCCCACATGGGATAGTCACCCTCGAAGCCACCAGTCCAGTCCTTAGAAGCGACAACAGCCTCACCGCCTTCGCCGCCTTCGCTTTCACCGTCCATGTCATAGACCTGAACCTTCTTCACGATGGTAGTACCAGCGAAGTCACCGCACTGGAACAGTACGAAACCGTTACCGTCTACGTTGTAAGCATAGTTCTCGAATTCGATTTCAACCTCCTGGAAGTCGCCAGTAGCTGTAACGTCAGTTGTCAGCTGGTCGCGGCCATCCCAGTTACCCATGTTGATCTGAAGGGTACCATCGCCTGCGAACTTAGCGGTAACAACCACTTTGTAGGTGTGATCCTCTTCAAGAGTCAGACCCTCGTTCAGGATCTGTACCTGAGGCTGCCAGAGCTCACCAGTCTGTGTGCCAACGGTGATAGCAACACCCTCTGCGTCAGAAGCAACATTGCCTTCCTGACCATCAGCGAACTGTGCCCACATGGGATAGTCACCCTCGAAGCCACCTGTCCAGTCCTTCTCAGCAACCAGCTTTTGAGCATTTGCACTAACGGCTAACATAGCCACTGCAATTAAAGTAAATAACTTTTTCATAAGCAAATTTTAATTTGTTAGTTAATGAATAATGTTAATTATAAGATGTATAAATCTCTTTCTTGCTAGAAATACGTTGCAAAGATAAGGTATTATTCTGATATGACTTCTCCTTTTTTAGTTAAAAAACGTTTCTTGCTGTTAATTTCTTCCTTTTGGTTACATTTGATGCGTATAAATGAAACAAATGATAAAGTAAATAAAGTGAATTTGATGCGCAATCACAAGTTTTTGTGCTTTCGTGCAGTAATTTCAAGTAAAATATATAACTTTGCACCAAATTCAAATCATTCGATGAAAAGATTTATACCTGTCTTATTATGGCTTGGAGCCTTACTGCTTATTGCCATCGCACTGCTCTGTTTCGAGCCTGATCTCCTGTGGAAGGTTCAGCAGTTCAACTTATTCCTCGACACCCCGCTCTTCTTCCGTGAGCAGATGCTGGTGTCAGGAGGTTTCCTGTCTTATGTCAGTTGTTATTTCACGCAGTTCTTCTTCCATCCCTGGTTGGGTGTGCTGCTGCTCTGTGGCTGGTGGCTGCTGCTGATGTGGCTTACCAAACGGACGTTCCGCATCGCTGACAACTGGGCTGTGCTGGCGCTGATACCTGTGGTCCTCCTGTTGGTGGCCAATATGAGCCTGGGCTACTGGCACTACTTTATGAAACTGCGAGGCTATTTCTTTGTGCCAACCATCGGAACTACGATAGCTGTCGCTATGCTGTGGGCGTTCCGAGTACTGCCTGCTAAACTTCGTATCGTCTGGGTTGTTTTGGTGGCAGCTATCGGCTATCCGCTCTTAGGCATCTATGCTTTGGCAGCAATTGCCCTCATGGGCATCTGGGCTTGGCGCCTTCATGGAAATCGCTCTCAGAATGCCATTCTTTCTGTCGTCGCACTGCTCGGTATAATTGCAGTTCCGCTGATTTGTTACCGTTACGTGTATTATCAAACCCATATTGACGATATTTGGACGACGGCTCTGCCTGCTTTCGTGGTTACGGAGTCATATCCGCTCTACTATATACCTTATTATATATTAGGGGGATTTTTCCTATTGTTGGTTCTTTTTGGTTCACGGTTGACGGTTGACAGTTTACGGAAGCCGTTATACGGATGGATCATACAGGGTGTGTTGGCAATAGTCCTCATTGCAAGCGTATGGAACTGGTGGTACAAGGACGAGAACTTCCACCACGAACTCGTCATGCAGCACTGCATTGAGCAGAGCGATTGGGAGGGCGTGCTCCGTGAAGGTCAGAAGCAAGGAGAGGTGGAGCCAACCCAAGCCATCGTCATGATGCACAACCTCGCCCTTCAGCGCTTAGGCCGTCAACTTGATGAACTGTACAGTATCCCTTGGGGAAAGGCTAAGAGCAACACCTCGCTGCCTTATAATATGACGCACAAAGTCTTTGGGCGTATGTTTTTCTATCAATACGGTCTATTGAATGACTGCCACCGCCTCTGCATGGAGGAAGGTGTGGAGTACGGCTGGCGTGTGGACATTCAACAGTACATGGCCCGTTGCTCGATGCTCATGGGTGAGACACAGGCAGCACAACGCAGCCTGAACCTGCTCCGCCATACCCTGTATCATGGTCAGTGGGCTGACGACATGCAGTCGCTGATGGGACATCCCAAGGAGTTGTCAGAGAATCGTGAGACAGGTCCCATCACCCACATGCTGCACTATAAGAATTCGATTGGCGCTGATGGTGGCGACGTGGAGAGCTATGTGATGAATGTACTCGCAGCCCAGGACTCCGACGATCCCTATTTCCAAGAGCAGGCAGTTCTTGCCACCCTTTGGCTGCGCGACACCAAGCGCTTCTGGCCCCGTTTCTTCCATTACGCCCGTCTTAAGGGTCAGATGCCTCGCATCTTCCAAGAGGGTGCCTATCTCTTTGGAAAGTTAGAGAACAGGCCCGATATCGAAAAGATGCCTTTCGATTTGAACGTGAAGAAGACCTACAATGCCTTTATGAAGGAGGCCAGGAAATATGAAAACCAGTCTGCAGAGATTGGTCGTGCGGCCCTCTTCCCCTTCTATGGCAGCACCTATTTTTACGATTATTACTTTCTGAAGAATAAGCAGTAGTCTTTGAACTTTAAACTTTGAACATCGAACTTTATGATAACAATGATCCATTATAAGAAATTGGCGGCAATCGTATCTATTTGCGCTCTATTTGTAGCTTGTAGCCAACAGCTCCCGTCAGACTTTACGCAGTCTGATAAGATGCCACAGATTTATCCTGACTATGTGGATGTGACCGTTCCTGTCAATATCGCGCCACTGAGCTTCGAGATGTACGACCAGTGGGACGAGATGGCCGTCCGTTATGCCTTCGGTGATGAGGAGATCATCTGCCGAGGCGACAAGGCACAGCCCGACATCGACGACTGGAAGCACCTTGCTTCAGCAGCCCAGGGTAAGGCTATAGAGGTGGAGACCTACGCTTGTAAGGACGGGCAGTGGACTCGCTTCAAGCCCTTCAATATCCATGTGTCGCCTGACTCTATTGATGCCTATATCAGTTATCGTCTGATCTCTCCTTCGTATGTCTCCTACGAGGAACTGACCATCAGCCAGCGCAGCTTGGAGAATTACGACGAGAGCGTGATATACGATAATATGCTTTGTACCGAAGGAGCCAACGGACAATGCATTAACTGTCACAACTACCAGCAGTATAACCCTGAGCGCATGCAGTTCCATGCCCGTCAGAACCATGGTGGCACTGTCGTTACCTACGACGGGAAGGTTTGCAAGATTAATATGCGCAACGACTCTATCCTTTCTGCTGGAGTCTATCCGGCTTGGCATCCTGAACTGCCGTTGATTGTCTATTCTACGAACACCACACGTCAGAACTTCCATGTTAACGACCCCAACAAGATTGAAGTCTACGACACGGAGAGCGACCTGATTGCCTATGACGTCATGAAGAACGAGGTGACGAACATTGAGAACGATCCCAACGAGCTGGAGGTGTTCCCCTTCTGGGCACCTGACGGCAAGTCTGTATACTATTGCAGCGCTCGTTTTGAGTACCCTGACTCGATAACCAATAAAGATATGTATCTGTTGAGTCATTCTAACAAAGTCAGATACAATATCTACCGCAAGAGTTTTGATTCTGCCACGATGGAGTTCGGCCCCCGTGAGCTGGTGTTCGATGCTGACTCTTTGGGCATGAGCGCCACCCTGCCACGTATCTCACCCGACGGTCGCTTCCTGATGTTTACCTTAGGTAAGTTCGGTGTGTTCCATATCTGGCATCACGACGCAGACCTCTGGATGATGGATCTTGCAACGGGCGTGGCTCGTCCGGCTTCCGAACTTAACTCGCGAGACACGGAGAGTTATCACTCATGGTCCAGCAATGGCCGGTGGGTGGTGTTCAGCAGTCGTAGGAATGACGGCAACTATACCCGTCCCTTCATCGCACACATCGATAAAAAAGGAAAAGGCACAAAGCCTTTTGAATTGCCTTGTGCCGATCCTGACTATCACCGTCAGTTTATGAAGTGCTATAACATTCCGGAGTTCATGCACGGCCCTGTCACGATCAAACCTCAGGATTTTGCCGATGTGCTCAAGGGCGACGGTGAGCCTGTGAAATACGTGCAGAAACTCAGTCGTTAAGCTACTCTTTCTTACAGCAGCCGTCTTCTTTGCCTTTGCAGCAGGCGCCTTTCTGACGGACGCAGTCCAGGAAGTGAACCATCTTCTGCAGGTTCTCCTCCGTATACATGGCAGAGCCTCCGTGGCTACCCTCAGGCACGAACGTGGCCTCGGTCTTCACACCGGCAGCCTTCAGGGTCTCGAAGAAGGCCTTACCCTGACAGCAGGGCACCACATTGTCCTTCTCACCGTGGAAGATAATCACGGGCGGGTCGTTGGGATCGACATAGTGGTTGGCACTCAGACTGATATACTTATCCGGCTCCTTGTCGAGCTTCGAGGCCAGCAGCACGTCCTCAGGTGAGTCTTTACCCATCTTCATGCCTTCGCCACAGTCCATGGCTGTGAGGTCGATGGGGCCGCTCCAGTCGCAGGCAGCATTGACGGCACTGCTCTCCTGGAGATAGTTGCCGACGGTGCCTTCGAGGTCGATATCCACGGTGCCCACCTTCGTCTGCTTCGTGCCACTGGTGGTGGCAGCCGTCGATGAGAGGTGACCTCCAGAAGAGAAGCCACTGGTGGCGATGAACGAGGTGTCGAACTTATACTTCGCAGCCTCACCACGGACGAAACGGATGACGGCACGGATGTCGTGGATCTGTGCAGGCCACTTGGCGTCCATGCTTGAACGGTGGTTCGGACATACCACAGCGTAGCCAGCCTCCAACAGGCTCTTCACGATCGTTCCGAGGTCGGCCATACCCTTGCTGCTGTTGCTGAACCAAGCACTGCCGTAGATGTGGATCACTACGGGATAGCTCTCTGCCTCTTTCTTCGGCAGATAGATGTCACAGGTGTGGTAGGCCTGGTCGTCACCGGCATAGTTCACGTCTTTCCACTCCTGTGAGGTTTCGAGTTTCACTTGCGGCATCTGGAATCCTCCGAAACCGCCTGCTGGCTGTGCCATGACCCACGAGGCCACGCACAGCATGATCGTTGATAATAATGTTCGTTTCATGATTGTTATCTTTAAACTATAAACTACTTCTTTACTTTCTTCTGTCCGTTGACGATGTAAACGCCACGAGGCAGTGTGTCCCACTGGCTGCTGTTGCCCACCTTGACGCCTTGCAGGGTATAGACCTCCGACGGAGTCACCTCGCTATTGATGGTCTGGATGCTCGTCGACTTGCTGGCCTTGAATCCGGAGAGACGCTCATATGTGGTGCCGTCTGTAGCAGTCACGACGGCCTTGATGGTATGCTTGCCGGTCTTTGAGGGCGTATAGGAGGCCTCGTAGATCTGGGTATCGCCAGGTTGTGGCACATTTTCAGTCGTACCCAATGCGACCGGCTTGTCGTTCACGTACATCTCCACATGGTCGATGGTCTTGGTCTTCAGGCGGACAGAGACCTTAATGGGCAGAGCCTCGCCCTGATGAGCCTTCAACGACTCGGGCTTGATGTAGACCGAAGCCTCCTTCACCTGACCGGGGAACGGACTCTTGGCGTTCTTGGCCGCATCGCTCTGCATATATTCGCGCAGCCATTCCAAGGCAGGGCGCTCCTCCTTCTTCTTGATGAGGCCAGAGTTGCCGTTCGTGGTCCAGGTCTTGCCGTAGATCCAGCCCCAGAGGGTGATGCCAGCGCAATAGTCGGCCTCCCACATATAAGGGATCTGCTCCTTGTAGGCTTTCAACTGAAGATTATCATTGTCGGTGCCTACATCGTATTCTGAGCTGTACATGGGCATCATGAGTTCTTTATGCATCTTGTCCATGGCCGACTTGAAGGTGGGAGCCACGTTGTTGCCGTCTAAAGAGAGCATGTCGTGCGACTGACAGCCGTAGGCATCGATCGGAGCACCTGCATCGCGCAGGGTCTTGACGAGGTCGATGAACTGGTCCGTGTTCCACTGGAACGTGTTGAAGTCGTTATAGATCAGGATGGCATCCGGCCAGCGCTCGTAAGCCATCTCGAAGGCCTTGATGATCCAGTCGTAGCCAGTCTCGCCACCACCACCCAAGGCTTCTTTCATGTAGTGCGTATCCTTCTGATGACCCTCCACAGCTTCGTTAACTACGTCGATCAACTGCAGATCGGGATAGCGCTCCTTCACGGCGTCCATCCATGTCACGATGGCATCATAGCGCTGTTCTGCGGTGAGCTTTTTCACCCACTGGGGATACTGCGAACCCCATACGAGGCAGTGGAACTTAAACGGGATGTTGTTCTCCTTGGCAAACTTATAGCACTTGTCGGCATTCGTCCAGCTGAACTTGCCTTGTTTGTTGCCCTCGATGCTTTCCCATTTCGTGGCGTTCTCGGGAGTCAGCTGGTTCCAATAGTCCAGAAATTTGAATCCGTCGGTGTCCATACTGCCCGGCCATCCGGTAGTGATGTTTCCTAAAAACTTGTCCGGGTTTGTCGATAGTTGTGCCTTCGCGCTGACGGAGATTATCCCAACCCCCATAGCCAGCAGGCATCTTTTAATAATCCTTTTCATTGTTATATATTTTTAATTTTTTTGTCTCCTTTTATTTGTTTCTCCTAAACACCGGAATAAACGTTTTGTCCACGTTCGTCGTGACATATTGTCCACCGTCGTAGTGCTGTCCGGTGTGGATCTCCGTCCAGCCGCCCTTCTGTTTAGGCAGATAGGTCTTCCACTCCGTGACGCCTGGCTCCGTAACAGGACTGATGAGCAGCTCCGGGCCGAACATATACTCGCACGACTGATGGAGGGCCATTTCGTCGTCGGCAAAGTCGAAGATGAGGGGTCGCATCAGAGTGTATCCTTCTTTCGACACGCGCTCGGCACACTGCTCGATATAGGGGCGCAGCTGTTCACGCTCTTTCAGACAGTCGGCAATGATCTGCTTCGCCTCGTCGCCATAGTTCCAGGGCTCGGTATTGCTCATATAGCCGTGGACACGCATCAGGGGCAGATAGACGCTCGTCTCTATCCAGCGCAGCATCCGCTCGATGTAGGCGCTGTCCGTGTACTGGTTGAAGGGACGGAAGAATCCGCCTGCATCGTAGGTCCACCAGGGTAATCCTGCCGCCTGTACACCGAGGCCTGCCACTATCTGACGACGGAAGGTGTCCCAGTCGTTGCCCACGTCACCGCTCCACATGGCGGAGCCATAGCGCTGCATGCCGGCAAAGCCGCAACGGGTGAGGATCATCGGCTCACGGCCTGCCTCGACGAGTCCTTCGTAGACGGTCTTGTTCACGAGCAGGGGGAAGATGTTACGCACTTGTTCGCCACTCCATTTGCCGTTGTTCACCCGACGGCCGGCAAGGTCGTCGTTCTCCGGCTCCGTAGCGTCCTGCCACCAGGCGTCGATGCCGAAGGGCAGCAATCGCTCCTTGAAGTTCCGCCAATAGGCTGCGGCAGCATCGGGGTTGAAGAAGTCTATCCAGTCGGTGCCCGGGATATAATAGCCGTCGCGCTCCATCTGTTTGCCCACCTCCGAGTTGATGTCCACCTTTGACCACACGCTGAGCATCAGTCTTATGTCCATCTTGTGGAGACTGTCGGTGAGGGCCTTGGGGGCGGGGTAGAAGTCTTCGTCGAACTGCATGGCGTTCCAGCCGTATTTGCCCCACCACTGCCAGTCTTGCACAATCATGCTGATGGGCATCTGCTCGGCCTTGAAGCGGTTGGCGGTCTCGAGGATCTCCTGCGAGGAGTGGAAACGCTCACGGCAGTGGATATAGCCCAGCGCCCACTTCGGCATCAGCGGACATTCTCCTGTCAGTTCACGATAGGCAGCGATGATCTCGTCGGCCGTGCCGGTAAACACCGTATAGTCTACGGCCGTGGCCACGGGCGAACGGAACACCGTCTTGTCCTCCACCTTATTATAATATATGGTAGGCTGATCGTCTTTCGTCAGCTCTGCCGTCAGCGTATGGCGCCCTTCGTCGAGCAGCACGATCTTTGAGGTTGTGGGTGGCAGCCAGAGATTCTGAAAGTCAATCACCTCGACACCGTCGATACGTAGGTTATGACGACGGGCCATCTTCTGTCCCACGTCGAGCAGCAGGGCGTAGTTACCAGCCTCCTTGATATTAAGTTCTGCCTCGAAGATGTGGCGCTCACGCACCTCCTTCTTGTTGCCCTCAGTCGTCGTCACATCCACTACCTCTGCCTCCACACCATTCTCTTTCCTCTTTCCACTTTCCACTTTCCTCTCTAAGCGGACTGAATGTCCGCACGGGTTAAACTCCGTCATGCCGTAGTTGTTCCAGAGGATGCCGTAGCCCTTGCTCGACAACAGCATGGGAATCGATATCTGCGTGTTCACCTGCGTCAGTCTGCGCGAGAGTCCCCGCACGTTGCTATAGCCGTCCTGGAACTGTCCGAGGCCGAAGAGGAACTCATCCTCTGGCGAGTCGAAGGCCAGCGTAGCCTCGCCGTTCTCCAGCTGATGCTGCGTGGCTGTGAATACCGTCTGACCTTGCTTGTTCTTGACGGCCAGCGTCTGATTTTGGGTGTCTACTTGGAAGGCGATGTCGTTGCTCTCCACTTCGCCGTGCTTCACGTAAAGCCAGTCTGGCAGGTCATTGGACTTGGTGTCGTCGGTTGTGTACTGCACACGTACGGCATTCCGGGCTACCTTCGTGACCTTGATCTTTCCTGAACCGAAAGGCTGCTGTGCCAACATCGGGAGGGCACAACAGAATGTCAGGATGATGCTAAAGATTTGTTTCATGAATTATTGTGATATGATATTTTCTGAGAAGTAATGGTCTCTGAGAGGCTTGGTGACGGCGTTGCCTCGCAGGATCAGCTGTTGCTGGAGTCGGATGTCGGCAGACGAGGCGCCTACCTTGACAATGAACGTGCCTGGTTCGATGTTCCATTGACGTACATTATTCTGATGACTGTAGAATCCTAACTGCTCCACGTAGAGACGGGTGGTGACGGTCTTGGTCTGCCCGGGCTCCAATGAGATGCGGGCGAAGCCTTGCAGTTGGATGGGACGTATCTGCTGACTGCTGTCGGTGGGCGAGAGATAGATTTGTGCAATCTCATCGGCCTTGACCTCACCTGTGTTTTTCACTTGGAAGGTCAGCTCCACGTAGTCATCGGATGTCTTCGCCTCGCTGTTCACTTGCAAGTTTGCATATTCAAAGGTGGTATAGGTCAGACCGTAGCCAAAAGGCCATTGGATGGTGGAGGGGAGGGAGTTGTAGCAGAGGGGCTCATAGAGCTCGGTGTTGGGATAGCTGACAGAGAGCTTGGCTGAGGGAGACACCTTGCCATAGAGGATGTCGGCCACGGCGTTGCCACCTTCCTCACCCGGATACCAAGCCTGGATGACGGCAGCACACTTCTCAGCGAGGCCGGAAATGACTTGTGCCCTGCCACCGAAGACTACCAGCACTACGGGCTTGCCGGTCTTCAACAGTTCTTCCACATACTGTTCCTGTTTGCCAGGCAGACGGAGTCCCTGACGGTCTCGGTTCTCACCACAGAGCATCACGTTCTCTCCCACGGCTGCGATGATGACATCGGCATCCTTGGCCATGGCGAGGGCTTCGGCCTTGTCGGCTTTCTCGCCTGAGTCCACCTTTCGGTGCAGAAGGTTATACTCCCAGGCACGTGCATCGCCCAACTCTCCGTATTTGGTCTCGATCTCTTCCGTCCAGTCGCAACCACGGGAGTACATCACATTGATACCTTCGGGTTGGTGACCTTTCATACCTTCCAGCAGGGTCACGATATGTGGATTGTCGGGGACATCCTCCTTCATCTTCCAGAAGTACGACATGGCCGGATAGGTATAGTCGCCACACATGGCCCAGAAGGAGCTGGCGTTAGGACCTGTCAAGAGAATTGAGATTTTAGAGTTAGGAATTGAGAGGGGCAGGATACCATTGTTTTCGAGGAGGACAACAGACTGGGTGGCGATATCGTAGGCCGTCTGACGTTCCTCTTTGGAGTCGAGGGTGATCTGTTCGGTGCTATAGAGATAGGCATCCTTGTCGAAGAGACCGGCACGGAACTTGACTCGCAGCACGTTCTTCACGGCACGTTCCAAGGTCTCTGGCTTTACCAGTCCCTCGTCGATGGCTTTCTGCAGATACTGATAGTTGGCTCCGAAGGGGAAATCGACATCGTTGCCGTTGTTGATGGCTGCAGCAGCTTTTTGTACGATGCTGTCGAGACCTGGAATCTGGTCGATGGCGGTATAGTCGCTTACGACCATGCCGTCGAAGCCTACATAGCCACGCAGGATGTCCTGCAGGATCTCGCTGTTGCAGACGCAACGTGTGCCATGCACATCATGATAACCCGGCATGACGGCCACACTGCCTGTTGTCCGGATCATCGTCTCGTGGGGCAGGAGGATTTCTTCCATGAGTTCTTTTTCCTCAGCATCGCCACCACCGCCATAGCCGAGGTAGTGTTTGGTACAGGCTCCGACACCTGTCTTCAGGTTGCCCTGCTGCAGACCTTTCACGAAGGCCACGCCCATGGCGGCAGAGAGATAGGCATCTTCGCCATACGACTCCTCCAGACGGTTGAAACTCGGTGTACGGCACACGTCGACCATCGGTGAGAGGGCGAGGATACCACCCATCTTACGCATCGTGGTACTCGTCTGGCGTGTCTTCAGTTCTGCCAGTTCGGTGTTGAACGAACAGGCCTGACCAATCTGCTGGGGATAGATGGTAGATCCCAAGGTGTTGATGCCCGAGAGCACCTCCTCGTGGAAGAGGGCAGGGATGCCGTTGGGGGTATTGTTCTTCAGCCAGTCCTGTACGGCCACCACCATGTCACGGATGGTGTTCGGATCGCGTGGCTTCTGGAGGGCAAACTGTGAGAAGTGGCCGATGCCGTAGGGTATCAGCTCACGACATTTTGCGGTGTCAAGTTGTTCCTGCTCATCGAAGAGCTCGTCCATATACATACTCTTCAACTGGGCGATGCGCTCTTCCTGAGGCATCTTTGCATAGAGCTCGTCAATCTGTTGCTCCATGTCTACTGCTGTATTACAGCCTGTCGTCAATGCCATCGCGCTCATGATCAATAATCCTTTCAATTTCATTTTTCCTTTTATTTTTTTACCCTTTTACTTTTTTACCTTTTTACCTTTATTTAAACTGCCACCAGTCGAGGTGGGTGTCGCCCGTGTTGTCGCTGAAGCAGAGATAGAGGTCGTGGACGCCAGTGGCGTTGCTGACCTTCGTACTGAATGCTTTGTACTTCTCAACACTACCCGTCTTGGTGATGACGGCCTCACCGATGACGGGACCGTTCTGACTGTCGATACGCAGGGTGATCTTGCAAGTACCCGTCGAAGCAGCCGTGATACTGAACTTCTTGGCACCGTTGCCGAAGTCCACACCACGGAGTTTGATCAGTTCACCGTCGTTGATGTCGTAGATATACATGTTCTTCTTTCCCGTCGAGGTGGGCATGTCAGCCACGACGCCTGTGTTGGGGATACCCATCTTCGCTGATTTCAGGCCGTAGCCCCAGGCCATCGTCTCTGCCTCTACCCGTTGGTAGGGATTCAGCCAGTGGAGCTGTTTCAGGGGCTCTTGATCCAACCAGTAGGGCACTTCCTGGATGGTGCCGTCGGCATTATAGGTGATCTCTGCGGCAGAGACACTGCGACGCTCGTGGTGGATGAACGTCTCAAGGTGCATCAGGTCGTAGTTCTGTCCGAAGATATACGAGTGGCCCTTGAAGTCGCAGATGCCGGGGTGATTGCCACGGTCGCGCAGGGTGGGGCGCATGATGTAGTTCTTCCATTCCCAGGGCCCAGTGGGTGAGTCGCTCATGGCATAGCCCAGCGCCTCAGGACAACAAGTGGAGGCGAAGGCGCAATAATAATGGCCGTTGCGCTTATAGAACCACGGGCCTTCCTGATAGTGCTTGATATGCGGCAGCTTGACTACATCGCCCTTCAGAGAGATCATATCGTCGTTGAGAGGGGCATAGAATGTGTGCGGATTTCCCCAGTAGAGCCATGCCTGACCATCTTCGTCGGTATAGACGGAGGGGTCGATATCGAACCAGTTGCTCTGGTCCCACACCAACGGCTTGCCGAGGGGATCATGAAAGGGACCGTAGGGAGAGTCTGCCACCAGCACACCGATGCCATGGCCGTGGAGTGGGGCATAGAGATAGTATTTGCCGTTGCGTTCCACCGTCTGGATGGCCCAGCCACCGTTTTCACGGGAGCGCCAGGGAAAGTCCTTCAAAGAGGCGACGGCTCCGTGTTCGGTCCAGTTCACCATGTCGGTGGTAGACCACAGCAGCCAGTCGTACATGAAGAAACCCGCAGAGCTCTTCTCGTTCAGATCAGGGATATCTTCTGGTGAGGCATCGTGCGAGGTAAAGAGGAACAGACGATCGCCCACTACCAACGGTGAGGGGTCGGCCGTGTATTTCGTCTGGAAGAGGGGCAGGTTGATGTCTGCCTCCTCACGGATGGCAGCCTGCAGCATCAGCGAGTCGAGGAGAGACTCTAAGGCGTGGCGACGCTCGGGCCAGTTGGGATAGTCGTCGGCTTTGAGTGTGTAGACTTTCTTGTCGCACTTCTTGTCCTTGCAGCAAGCAGTCTCACCAGTGGTGATGCAGAATGGGGGAAGCTTCTTGGCGGCAATGAATTTGTCGGCCATCACGTCGGCACCACCGATCTTAAACCAGCTCTCGATGGTGTCGTCCTTGCCTGGGATGAGTTGGATACAGAACTGCGGTTTGCCTCCTGCGGGAATATAGCGTGCCATCTGGCTGTTCAGGTCGTAGCTCACCACACCGTGCTCGATGTCTGCCATGTTCATATAGTTGAACGTTGCGGCAGGGTTGTTGCAGATGCTCGGCTTGAAACCCTTCGAGGGGGCGAGGTACATGTTCTGGGGATCGGCCACGGGCGTGCCGTCGACGAGGAAGTAATAGGTAAAGGCCTCGTAGATATGCTCGTCGACCTCCGTACTCCACACACCGTCGCTGTCGCGCTGCATGGTGATGGGCTTGCCGAAAATCTCACCTGCCAGTTTCACCTCCTTGGCGTCGGGTGCCTTCATACGGAAGATCACACTGTCGTACTTGTATTCTGGCGAGAGGATGGGACGGGGGAAGAGACGGGCCATCACGCCAGGCGTGAACTGCTGTTCCTTGCCTGTGGCCTCGGGTGCGGGCTGTGCGTTCTTCATCGCCTCCTCGGCCACCTCGGGGCGGAAGAGCAGGGGGAGTGTCTTCGTGAGGAAGTACTTGGCGTTCATCCAGGTATGGCCGAACTTGTCGTGTGTGAACTCCTTGACACTGCGGATGCCCTTCTTGTCGAGGAACTCCATATAGTCACGGGCGTTACCATAGAGGAAATCATCGGTACCCACCCCGAGCCAGAACAGACGGATCTTGCTGTTCGTGTCGGCAGCATGGTCGTAGACGCCAGGGATATCCGTCGATGTGAACGAGCTGTAGCTACACAGGTAGGCAAACTTGTCGAGATGGCTCAGACCGTTGAAGAGGCCCTGGTTTCCACCACGGGAGAATCCTCCGATGGCACGATGGTCGGCATCGTTGATGGTACGATAGTGGCTCTCCACATAGGGCATCAAGTCGTTGTTCAGGTCGAGACTGAACACATCGCCACCAAAACGAGTCTGTGGCATGCCACCCAGACCCATAGTTGGCTGTGCAGGAAGGAGTTTATAGGGGTTGCCATAAGGCAATACCACGATCATCTCCTCAGCCTTACCCTCGGCCAGAAGGTTGTCGAGGATATAGTTCACACGACCGACCTTATAATACACCTCTTCGGTATCCGTCGTACCACTGATGCAGTAGAATACGGGGTATTTCTTATCCGGATTCTCCTTGTACTTCGGTGGCAGATAGACTACGGCCTGATTGGTGGCACCGAGACTCTTTGAGTAGTAGTGAATATAGTCCAACTGTCCGTGGGGAACGTTCTTAATGTCGTGGGCCAGTCCGTCTTTGCAGGGAATCTCCAACAGACTGTTCTTGAAACCCTCGTTGGGGAAATACTGTGGGTTCTCGGGGTCCATCACACTCACACCGTCGACAATGAAACAGTAGGGGTACATGTCGGGAGCGACAGGTCCGAGGGTGACGGTCCAGAGTCCGGTCTGGGCATCACGTTGCATGGCGTTACGACCGGCAAACTGCACGTCTACAAGTACCTCTTTCGCTTGGTCGTTCTTGTACTGGAAGGTCACGGTGCCGTCGGCATTGATGCGCGTCTGGGCGATGCTGAATGAGAAATGACCGATAAATAATAATGCGATCAATAGTCTTTTCATATCTTGTTATGTTTATACGTTATATTTTCGCTGCAAAGTTACGAATATTTTCGCAGAGTTCGTCTATCCCAGCCTTGTCAATTTATAACAGAAACTTTACGAAATGTTACATCTGGACTTTCAATGGACGATTTTATTTGGAAGATAAATGGAAAAAAACTAAATTTGCAGTTCAAAAGCTTAAACCAATAAAGATAATTTCATGATAAGATGAAAAAGAACTTAATTTCATTACTCTTGGGTGTGCCACTCCTGTTGTCGGCACAAAACCCCGTCATCCGTGACCAGTTCTCGGCTGACCCCACCGCGCGTGTGTTTAATAATAAGGTGTACCTCTACCCCTCGCACGACATCATGCCCCCCGCAGGACAGCGGCAGGACTGGTTCTGCATGGAGGACTACCATGTGTTCTCATCCGAGAATCTCACCGACTGGACAGACCACGGTGTGATTGTCACCCAGAACAAAGTGCCCTGGGTGCGTCCCAACTCCTATTCGATGTGGGCTCCCGACTGCGTCGAGCGTAACGGCAAGTACTATTTCTACTTCCCCTCCACACCGTCTAATGGCTTCGGCTTCGGTGTCGGTGTGGCCATCGCAGACAGTCCCGAGGGACCGTTCATTCCTGAGCCGGAACCCATCAAGGGCATCAACGGTATCGACCCCTGCGTGCTCCTGGCTTCCGACGGCAATGCCTACATCTTCTGGGGCAACGGCCGCTGTGCCAAGCTCAAAGACAATATGAAGGAGCTGGCCGACGACACCCCGAAGGAAACCGTCAAGTGGCGCGACCGTGAGATGGAGATGATGGGTGTGCACTGTCTGAAAGACCTGCCCAACCGTCAGGCTGAGGGTCCCTTCGCCTTCGAGTACAACGGCAACTACTACCTCACCTATCCTTATGTGCGTGAGAATACCGAGGTCCTCGGCTATGCCATGAGTAAGAACCCCATGGGACCCTACGAATATAAGGGACTGATCATGGCCGAACACGACAACGGCTGCTGGACCAACCATCACAGCATCGTGAACTATAAGGGTCAGTGGTACCTCTTCTACCACCGCAACTGGTTCTCGCCCAGCGATGACAAGCGTCGTTCTGTCTGTATCGAGAAACTCTATTTCAATCCCGACGGTACCATCCAGGAGGTGAAGCCCACTATGCGTGGCGTAGGTATCAACAAGGCTACGGAGAAGATCGAGATCGACCGTTACAGCGGTGCCAGCAGCGATGTGATTACAGAACTCATCGACACCGTCAACACCTTCCGTGGCTACGAGGCCATCCTTCCCAACAAGGGCAGCTGGATCTGTTACAGCGACATCGACTTCAACTGTCTCACCGATGCTTATATCCTCGTCAGCGCCAAGGCTGCTGAGAATACCTCTTTCTATGTTCGCGAGAAGACTGCCGACGGAAAGATCCTGGCAAAGATCGATATGACCGTTAAGCCCGAGTCGCCTGCAGGTGCTCCCGCCATGTTCCGTCGCGACTTCAGCAACCAGTGGCTCACTATGACTGCTCCTCTGGCCTATGTGCCGAAGGGCGTCAGCGACCTGGTGATCACCAGCGAAGGTGATCCTGGTGTCAGTATCGACTGGGTACAGTTCAAGAACCGTCCCAAGTACTTCTCACCTGTCACTACCGCTTCTACACAGCCCGACGACGACGGCTTCATCCGTCGCTGGCTCATCCTCGAGCCCCTCGACAAGCCCAACAGCGGCAACACCGTCTTCACCGACAGCTATCTGCGTGAGAACTTTGCCATCGAGTACTTCAAAGGTCAGCAGACCATCGTTCCGAAGGACGGTCAGAAGGTAAAGGCTGTCTATCAGAAGACAGAAGTGGCTCCCGGCTTTGGACGCGGCTTCGGACAGGAGCCCACAGAGCCCAAGGTCACGACCGTCAAGCAGACGCTTACCTGGCACGCCCTCGACAGCGAGAACTTCAACGTCAAGCTGTTCCGCTTTGCCGAGAAATACGGCGAGAAGGTCTACGGCGTACTCTTCTGGGCTGTCACCATCATCGACTGCGACGAGGAAATCAAGAACGTGCGCTTGGCCGTAGGCTCGAACTCAGCTTCCATGTGGTGGCTCAACGGTGAGGAAACCCTGCTGCTCAGCGGCGACCGCCGTATGGTGAAGGACGATGCCATGTCGAACCGTATCACCCTGAAGAAGGGCCGCAACATCCTGCGCGGTGCCATCATTAACGGCCCCGGCATGAGCGACTTCTGCGTCCGCATCCTCGACGAGAAAGGTAACCCAGTAAAGAATTATTCAATCAAAGCACAATAAAATGAAAAGACTACATAGCATCCTTGCGGCTATGGCACTGGCAACAGCCGCAAACGCCCAAATAGGCGAACCATACATCCACGACCCCTCGACCATCGCCGAGTGCGAAGGCAAGTACTATACATTCGGCACCGGCGGCGGAGGCCTCATCTCCGAAGACGGCTGGAGCTGGCACGGCGGCGCTGACCGTCCCGGTGGCGGCGCAGCCCCCGACGTGATGAAGATTGGCGACCGTTACCTCTGCATCTACGGTGCCACCGGCGGCGGCTTGGGCGGCGGTCACAGTGGCCGCATCCTGACCATGTGGAACAAGACGCTCGACCCGAAGTCGCCCGACTTCAAATGGTCTACCGCGGTTGAGGTATGCGCCTCCGACGGTATGGAAGACCAGGACGCCATCGACCCCGGTCTGCTGCTCGACCCCACGACGGGACGCCTGTGGGCCAGCTACGGCACCTACTTCGGCACCATCCGCCTTATTGAGATTGACCCCAAGACTGGCTTCCGCGTCAGCGGCAACAAGGAGAAGGACATCGCCATCGACTGCGAGGCTACCGACCTCATCTTCCGCAACGGCTGGTACTACCTCTTGGGTACCCACGGCACCTGCTGCGACGGTGTGAACTCCACCTATAATATCGTGGTGGGCCGCGCCAAGAGCGTACAGGGTCCCTATATCGACAATGTAGGCCGCGACATGTATCACGGTGGCGGCAAGATGGTGATTGCCGCTGGCGACCGCAAAACGGGTGCCGGACACTTCGGCCGCACCATCATCGACGAGGGTGTTGAGATCCTGTCCTTCCACTGGGAGGCCGATTTCGACATGGGCGGCCGCTCCACACTGGCCATCCGTCCCCTGCTCTGGAAGAACGACTGGCCCGTAGGTGGCGATCAGTTCAAGGGCGGCGTGT